>Ga0123357_10008329_pt1 | contig 12945 bp, 6 predicted proteins | sample TergutEmb28metaG_FD_89873 | JGI IMG/M metagenome (GOLD analysis project Ga0123357, IMG submission 89873) | Embiratermes neotenicus P4 segment gut microbial communities from Petit-Saut dam, French Guiana - Emb289 P4 | ecosystem: Host-associated > Arthropoda: Insects > Digestive system > Gut ...
TACCGACTGTGATGCGTCGTTGTGTGTGATCTAGGAAACTCAAGAATGAGGAGGCCATGGCCCGCGTTGGGCCACAGCTCCACGGGGGGGGGGATATATATATACGTACATATATATAATGCCCCAAACCGAAATATATAAAAGTGAATAATTTGGTGATTTACCGCTCTTTGAATTCTAGAAAGCTTCATTTATTTTATATCTGTATGAAATTGTGAAGCGTAAAACTGCCACTACTTGCACTCTGTTTTCAAAAATTTTTGGTATTAAATCTAATTACTGTCTTCGGTATGAATTATGGCACAAAGAGAGTAGAATGTGCCTATATAGCCACAGTAATGTGGGGTTACTGTAGTTTCATGCAGTGGCAATTGCGGGTGTTGAGGATGACTATTATAACACTTCCATACTATAACAGTAAAGACTATATCATAATCTGTAAACATTTCTGCTGATTAAGAAATTTTATGGGGGATAGAAGATACATGTATCATATGTGATGGCCTGTGTACGTGGATGTATGTGATTTGTTACAAAAAACTTGTGTAAAACTTCCTACAGGAAAGAAACTACAAAGAATCTTGTAAATTAATTGAAGCATACGAGTAAATTTTGTCTGCATAATACTTAAGCATTTTTTTTATAACTCAACAAAAACGGAGCCTAACCGTAATTGAGACCAGTAAGGTAACGTTCAGCGGAAAAATCGCTCTTCGTTTTGAGCATCATACTAATCGAAGAAATGAAAGAACGATAAATTTTAATCTTTTATAAAGAAGGCGCAGACTGCTTTATTTAAAGCCCCAGACAGTACCGCGCTGTAAACACTTTTCATCTCGGTTATAAAAACCAATCAGTTTATGGTGTAAGTGGCACAAGTCGCTGTTTGTTCTCATATAAATACAAAACACATAAATGCAGTGTGGGCAGAGCGTAAAATTGTTGAATGTTAGACTTGTTGATTTCATCACGTAACCAGTAAGCTTTAAAATGTTAAACTTATTGAACGTTCAGGTAGTTGTTAGACATAATAACCAGTGACCTTTGCGTGTTTAAAACAGCTTGACTTCGAAGTCACAAAGTAGAAATTTCGGAAATAGGCAGTGAAAATCATGCCTTCGGTGAAGAGCAGCAGCTAGGACTTTCAAATCAAGGAGTTTAAAATGGACTGAATATGTGAAACGTACTGGAGACAAGAGAAATAGGTGAAAGATTTGGTCACGAACTTGAAGGAAGGATGCAACTTTGAAGAATCAGGCGTAATGAAAATATAATATTAAAATTAATTTGGAAACATAGATGTAAAGTCGTGAAATTGATTCTTGTGTTGCAGGATAGAAAACAGGAGGTGTGCCAATGTGAACACTTTTCTGAGCTTTCGGTTCTATAAAATGCAGAAAATTCCTTTAATAACGAATCGATTGTTAGTTTCTCATTAGAGTCTGTGCTCCTTGTCTTTAGTTGAGAAGGTTGAAGAACGTAACTGCAAAATTCATGTCCCACTATGTGAGTTTACAGCACACAACACTTGAAATCTTTTATGTTACGTCTTAGCTGTCTAAGATGTCTGAAGGACGTCGAGAAATACCCAAAAGAAAGGGACTCCAAGTACATTATCTTCTGGTGTGACTGTTGGCAGAGATGGATGTCCTACCTGTCAGCCTTATCCATTATCTTGGGTAGAAGTGGACACATGAAGCAAACCACTTGCTGATTTAGTGTCCGACATCTCTACCCTAGTTACGAATAAGATATATGAAGACACGTGGAGGGAAAATCTATACATAAGGAACCAACTGAAAAACCCTCATTTGATTTGTGTAGTTACCCTCACGACCTAGATAATATATGAACAAATTCGGATTAATAACTTATTCACTGTACACAATACGGCTCTCCTGGTATCTGAAGAAGTTATAATTAACAAAATAGCTCCCCCGTTAGCTGCAACACGACACTTTTTATGGTTTCCGTAGGCTGTAAAAACAGAGGTGATGGGGTATTGTTTCTAACATATTGATGGCAAAATAACTGCCTGTAGTAAAACACTTACGGTACCTGAAGCCGCTGTCGAGAGAAAAGAGCTCATCACTTCGTAGTTTAGTCCATGGATCGTAGCAGTAGTGATGTGATAGACTTGGTTAGGAGAATAAGACCTGTAATAAAACATTATTTGTTTCTAAAATCTTAATGGTATCCTTAATGTCTATAATAAAGGACTGATAATGTCTGAAGTTACTATCACCACGGCTGTGGTACAAGGTTAGAAGTTCTGGAATAGCCCGTTCTATATTCCTCTGATCTATGTATCACTGTGGTATTGTTTACGGAACAACTGTGTCGTAAACAAAGTGAGGATACTAAACGTGCGGTGTTATTTGACGCATTAAAAGCTGAAATAACCTGCCACATTACAGCTTAGGACTAAATAAGGAACAGAAAGCTTCATATCCCACTCTGAAGATGGAAGAGGCATTGGGTTCAACAGCGTTTATAACGACTTACTACACAACATTGTATCCCAGCAGACAGCAGTACCCAACTTCATCGCTGTTAGAAGCTCAGTTGTCATTCATATCCAAGTGGTATCCTTAACCTGTACATCTGTGCTTGTTGGAGCCGGGTAGCCTCTATGGTTTTGGGAGGTTCATTATCGGGGCCCACATTCTGATTATGACAATTGATTGTTTCTGGCAGGGATGAGTAGGTAGCGTAATGCGGTCTACTGCCGGCCGTACTGGGTAGAGCAACACACTTCAGCTACAATATTAAGCGAGACGTGTGTACTGTGTATGTCAATCATACCGTCATCACAGGCGTTGGCGTCCAGCGACTCCGTCACTCTAATCAAGCGTCATAACTAGATTAAAGAGGAACAGTCAATGCGGTGGCAGCAGAATACCACCGAACTGCGTCATGTTGTGGGCAGTGGTCCTACCTCTTATTTGGGTTCAGGAATTAGCACAGTTATAAGTTATCACATCTCTGAGGTGTCTAAGTTTTTATTCCTTCTGAAAAAGTCAGAAGGCCAGTGGCAACTCGCACACATCACAACGGCTTTCTTCACACAGATTCCAATTTGTTATTGATTAAGAAACCTGTTACTGACGCAGTATGATTTTATTTTGTAAAATCGTCTTGCAATAAAGAAATAACAAGAAATTTTAAGTACCTCCAGAGTAACATATTGTGTTCTGTCGCCGTCTACAATATCGATATATTTAAGACTATTTATGTGGGTGTGAGGAGAAAATAGTTGATTTAAAGGATAGTTTTATGAGGAATTAGACACTGTTATCCATCATTTTCCTAAGTAATGTAAAGGTAAAGTGATCCCGTTACAGGCCCAGTGTGGTCCAGAGTGTGGGTATAGTTATAGTTCTACTCTTCCATGACCGTGATACTAGAAGGGGTGAGTGTTCACCAGCACGGTCCGGCCGCAATCTACCCACGGGAAAGACCCAGTACACATTTTACAGGAGGCTGGGTGGGCCCCAGGGCCGGTCTGGACGGGCGGAAATCTCGTCCCCACCGGGATTTGATCTCGGACCGTTCAGCCCCTAGTCAGTCACTCTACCGACTGAGCTATCCGGCCCACATCATTTTCCTAAGTACCTTATGAAAATTCTGTTAGGAGATATTAATTTAAAAAAACAGGGAGACGTGTATTTTCAAACCAACAGCTGGGAATGAGAGTCTACATCACGATAGTAATAATAATGGTGTTATAATTTTAAACATCGTCACATTAAGAAATCTAATTGTTAAGAGCACAATGTTCCCGCACCGAAACATCCGTAAGTACACCTGCACTTCTCCTGTGAAGAAGCATAACCAGACTGATCACATATTGAGAGATAGGAGATGGCATTCGAGTATATTTCATGTACGACCTTTCAGAGGAGCTGACTCTGATACTCTTCACTATCTGGTGGTTGCAAAAGTTAGGGAAAGATTGACAGTAATAAACAAACAAAGCCAAAGTTTGATATCGAGTGCATTAATCTCAGGAAGATAAGTGAACTGGAGGTTAGGAAACAGTATCAGGTTAAGGTCTCAAACCGGTTTGCAGCTTTGGAGAACTTAAATGTTAAAGAGGAAAAAAAGAGAATATAGAAACCTCAGCTGAAAATTTCTTAATCCGGTATGTATTGAAGCAGCAAAAACCATGGTTGGATGAAGAATGTTTTCGATTTTTAGATCAAAGGAAGTAGGATAAAATGCAGTGGTTACAGGATCCAAACCATAAAAATGTAGCTAGCTCAACAATGTAAGACGTGAAGCTAGTAGATATTTCAGGAACAAAAAGAAGGAATACTTTAAAGTTAAATTTGATGGGCTTGAAACTAACAACAAGATCAACAATATTAGAGACTTGAATAGGGGCATCAATGACTTTAAGAAAAGTTACCAGCCTAGAACTTATGTAGTAAAGATGAGAAGTGTGATTTGGTTAGAGTCCCCCCACAGTATTTTGGTTGGGTGGAGAAACCATTTCTCAAACCTGTAATGTACATGGGGTTGGTGAAGTTAGGCAGACAGAAATACACACAGCAGAACCACTAGTGCCTGAATCGATTGCCTTTGATGTTGAGATGGCTATTGAAAAGCTAAAAAAAACACAACATATCACCAGGTATTGATCAAATCTCATCAGAATTTATTAAAGCAAGAGGAAGAGAAATTCGCTCTGAGGGCCATAAACTTATTACTTCTACTCGGAATAAGGAGAAATTGCCTGAAGAGTGGAAGGAGTCGATCATTGTACCTGTCTATAAGAAGGATGATAAAACAGATAGTAGTAGTTATACGTGCATATTACTTATTGGACTAGATTGGACTATAAGTAAATGTTGATAAAACTTGGTACTTGAAGATCAGAATGAAAGACGAAGTCACAATATGAAGAGTGATAACAGTTCCTTTGGAAGGCTGGAAGAGTTCAAATAATTGGGAACAACCTTAGCATATCAAAATTCTATTCAGGAAGAAATTAAGAGCAGAGTGAAGTCAGGGAATGCTTGCTATCATTCGGTACAGAATTTTTTGTCTTCCAGTTTGGTATCCAAAAATATAAAGATTAAGATATACAGAACTATAATTTTTACTTTTGTTTTGTATGGGTGTGAAACAAAGTCTCTCACATTGAGGTACGAGCGTAGGCTGAGGATGTTTGAGAATAGGGTACTGAGGAGGATATTTTGGCCTAAGGGAGAGGAGGTAACAGGGAAGTGGAAAACCTACACGAGGAGGAGCTTAGTGATCTGTACTCCTCACCAAATATTATTCGGTTGATCAAATCTAGAATAATGGGGGGGGGGACATTTATCCCGTATGCGGGAGAGGAAAGGTAAATAGAAGCTGTTGGTGGGGAAACGTGAGGGAAAGAGACCACTTGGAAGAACCAGATGTAGATGGGAGGATAATATTAAGCTGGATCTTCAGAAAATGTGATGGAGGCATGGTATGGATTGATCTGGCTCAGGAGAAGGACAGGTGGTGAACATTTGTAAAAGCGATTATGAAATTTCGCGTTCCCTAAAATGCGGTTCTTGACTAGCTGAGAACCGGCTAGCTTCTCGAGATAGACTCTGCTCCATGGATTAAGATATTTAAGTAAATATGGCGAAATCGATAGGCAAAATAACTCTTAGCTCGATTCTGACAATGGTTAATGTATTACACTTTACTACACTATGCACTCTCCATTGTTTTAAGTAAGTGGTGTTTCGGGAGTTGAATATTTTCAAGTTTTCAGCTTAGCGCATATCATTTACTGACATTTTTATCACTACTTTGAATAGATATACTTCTGAATATTATGCATGTGCGCTATTCACTGTTGCACTGTGTATTAACAACAAATTATACAAGACGTTCTGAGTTCAGTTCCAGAATTTTTCACTTATCTAAGAAAAAACAAAAAAGTGTTTAAAATGTGTCAGTGTAACCAAAACCAGTCACATACCTCTCGGTGTAACTACAACCAGTCACGTATTTGTCGGTGTAACTGTAACTAGTTAAATATCTGTCAGTGTACCTGCCATAAGTGACATATTTGTCGGTGTAACTATAAACAGTCACATAGTTCTAGGTGTAACTACAACCACTCACATATCTGTCGATGTGACTACAACCTTGCACATATCTGTTGGTGTAAATGTAACCAGTTAAATATTTGTCGGTGTAACTATAACCAGTCACATAGATCTCGGTGTAACTACAACTAGCCACGTATCTGTTGGTGCCATGTGTGTCGGCATGGCTACAAACACTTACCCAAATTGTCGCATGAATCATACATAGGCCTGCATCAGGAAATGTGCCATATGCTTTACAATACCGACACTTATGTTTTGTCCTTCGACACGCAACTAGAAGCGTAAATGTAGCGCTGTTGAACTCGAGGATGAAGTAGCAAACCTTGAATTTGTACTTCATATTAAAATCATCATTGTTATTTCATTTACCTGAGTAAATATTTTGTTGTACGTTAATAATTTATTTGCTTGTTTGTCTCTATAGTGTAAAAATGACGCTTTCCCAGATATTGTAAATACATGTACTAGGATAGAATGTGCAGGTCGAATGGATGTATGATTTCGCAAGGTAATTATGGTGTATACCAAATTCTTGAAGATGTATTTTCAGGTATTACATCAAAATTTGCCTGTAGGGAGTGTTGCCTATCTGTCTAAAATGTCACGAACAGTATCAAGGAATTATTTCAACCTTTGCCAGAGAGAATGAGAAAATCCCCAGACAGTTCACTCAGTATATCCGATATTCTAATTCCCTCCCGGGGCGTTACAGCTAAACTCAACTGTTTTGTACAAAGAGCATCCTTCTTTATGCGGTTACACTTCAATAAGTGATGCGTAAAGCCAAGTTACCTTTATTTACCTGCATTTGCTACGGGTACATATATATTGTAACTTTGTTGAAGCTCTCTAGTACCGATATTTATTGACTGCTTGTCATTGTGTACAATTTGTGCTTTGTTCGAAAGCACAGACTCTTTAATTGGCTTAACTTTTTGTCTCCCGAACTCCTGGAAATTTATTGTGTGCACTGCATTCCGCACGCTAATAGGGATACGCAGTAGTGGAGCTGCTGGTTCCATGAAACCAGAACTCGTTCTTTACACAGTACTCATTTCCCGTTCTTTATTAGATCTTGCATTATGAATTCATTGTAGGAATTATGTTCAATTTACGTGGGTATGTATTGTGATTGATAGTCCTGCTTTATATTCCAGGTTGAAAATTAGCCAGACCAAATTATTTTCGCCGGTTTTCTCAATCGCTCTACAAAACTTTAAGGATTTTAATATAATACGTGTCTAAAAACAGTTCTGCCATATCGACCAAGGCTATAGGCTGACAGCTCACCGCTATATAATGCTGATATTACGAATACGTGGAGATATAATTCCAATACCCCATACGTCTTCGTGGCAAAGAACTTAATAAGACAGTTTACCTCAGTTATCATCACATGAATATTCTAAGCCGGCGTTCTTCGCAAGATATACAGTTCTTAATGTTGTGCTGATGACATTTTTTTAGGGATATGACGCCGCGTAAGTTGGTATGTAATTACCGAAATACTGAAAAGTATTGTCTCCAGCATCTTAAACTGTAGACGGAGGCAGAAGGCTCATCCGTTACGTCAGTAGTCATGCACCAGTCTTAATGTCGTCCAATTTTTTAAGACTTGAATCTTCATGATATTACGCATTGTGGTTTGCGAAAGTTATCCAATAACCAGTCGTTTGTTTTCGTGGAAACCAAATGAAAATCTCTCATTCGGATATCGACATTAGACATAAGGAATGATGACATTGTAATTTAGTCACTAGTTAACATTACTGTGTCCACTATAGCGGGATAAAGTTCCTATATATGGCATAGCAACGGGGTCTTATGAAAGCATTTTATGAGAATCAGGGGAATGGAATTGACCCATGTGTTCATCATTGACCAGGTTTGTAAAGAGCGGTGTTGAACTTTGAGATTCTGCTGCCATAGTATTAATAATGTTATGTTATATCCTTCAGCCATTCAGGTTGTAGAGTTTTACTGGTTAGCTCATTTGTAGCCTACTTTCATTCCACATATCCATTCAGTTCAGAAATATTTCAATACGTTAGGAAATTATGAGAAGAACTATTCCAAAAACACTAAGATCAAATAATGCTTGTTATCAGCAAATCCTAATAGCAGATATGCCCCTCCGTATGCGGTGGAATGCGGCAATGACATGACAGTCGTTGATTAGAGAATTTGACCCACGCAACTGAATAATCGAGAGCTATGGAGTTTCAGTCGATTTGTTGTGACCTTAGGAATGTTATTTTATTCCACCCCCTCGTAACACAACACCCTAAAAACACTGCTTTCGACGCCACCCTCTACTACCCCAGACAGTCTTCCCTCCACTCTTATCGTCTTGCAAACAATAAACAACACACAACTTTAATGGATATTCCCCGAGTGATATATTGTAACAGTTAGCTAAATTTAATGGGGTTGAAATTAAATTGGTGGAAACAAACTCAGGGACTGAAGTTCGCCCAGAGCTGTGTAATGTGTATGTGAAACAGTTTAAACTGGCAACGGAACTACTGAAGCTGATAGTTACACACATTCAGGTTATACGTAACTCGGGTTAAAATTGCAATCATACTGATTCTTTTAATGGTCTGTTGGTCTAGGTTATGGTTGGAACAGAAGAATTGCATTTTAAAATTTTAATGAGTTGGAATTGTATCCGTGTTGCAGGCTGAAGCCTGCAACACGGATACCACTCCAAACCAACCACACCGAAACTCCAACACACATCGAACCAAGAACAATACGACCAATGTGGAAATTCAACAGAATAGTCGCACGCTCCTGATGATGGATATATTAATGTCCGAAACATGTTGAGCACATAAAAAGTGAAATAAAATAACAAGTGACATCAAGATGGTCTTTTATTCTTCAGCTATCACAATGATACACTGTCCAATAAACATAAGATCCAGTATTCATGTCTGTAATGTTTTGCACGATGACATTCTGAACCACACAAAATCGCGTAAAATAATTTTTTTTTTCATTAAGCTATATTTTGACATTGTTATTTGTAGTACCTCTAATTGAGGACATTATTTTTTTCCCGATCTGAGTCCGTTTATTTTGTGATTTGGACGAAATTCAATGTAACATATTCGTACACATTGCTGTTTAGTTTTGGTGAGCTCTTGCAAACCGGTGTTGGGAAGACGGTACTCTGAACAATGATCTTCGTCACCAGAATCCCGATACTCTTGATAACAGGACTGTAATTAATGTATTTCGTGACCTAATACACAGGCATTCTCAGAAATATTGTAATGTCTAAGCGTCATAATCTTTTCAGTACACGGGAAAATTTGATTGTATTGACGCACCTAGGAAGTATAATGTTAATTATTTATAGCACTGGTGTAAATTGAAATTTATATCGACCGGAACAAATTAAATGAACTGTTCTCAGAAGTTTTAATTAAGCATATTCTCCAATATAAAATTTCGATCAAAATTCTGTGACTTTCTTTTGCATAGACATGTATATGAACAAAACCAAATAATTGCTTTTCCTTTTATGTGTTTAGTACATTTCATTCGTGCAAATACCGCATTAAGTTTAAGTTAATCAAGAAAATCGTGTAATCGCCACGAAATATTTTGCCTTTCATATCGGCAAAATTTCCAAGAAACCAACACTATTCTCTTGCTAATAAAACACGATTTCCTGTGCGTTAATTCTCTCACTGGTTTAACTTTCTTAAGTTACAATAAGATAAGAACCAAGTTTTTTATTTTGCACTAACTGGAGCAAATTTTACCGTGACAGATTTTTTTTTTTTTGTTTCAGGTGCTCATGTTAAAATTGGTTTGCTCTGTAAGATGACGTGGTAAATTAAATTTGTTTTCTGTCAACTATATCTCCAGAAGGTATGGCTTGAGAAAATACTAATGTCTTGAAGGCACACACTGAAGATTCCCAAATTATTCATAAGGATATTAAAACTTCGTGTCATGTTTTACTGCAGAATAAGAATGTTCTTTTTATTTAGGGTTATACTCGCCTCAGCTTCTCATAGGTTAGCACGTCTTAACCTCAGGAAAACTAAGCGTTTCGAAATAGTGCATGTAGAATTGCATACATCATATGTCACTATATATGGTGAGGTAAATTCAGTCAAAAACACAACTATAAATATATAGTTAAATTATGGTGTTTATTAGCAGTATAAAAACTACATGTTTCGGCCTATAGCGGCCATCTTCATATTTTGACAACTTTCTTGCTAAAAGAGTTTTATATAATATGCCTAAACCGTGTGGTGATGTTGAGATCTCGTCATCATTTTACGTGCTTTTGTTAAGCAAAATTGGTGGGATGTCTATTGGATGAAAGGATTTGTAGGTAGCTGGGTGTGGATCTTTCTTCACCATAAAGTTTAAATACACAACGGGGATGGCACACCCCATAATCATTTGTCACAGTAACTTTCTTTTATTTTATGTAACCAAATTTTATCATACAGGTACTTATGTGTATGTCTGTATGTGACGTTGAATTTTTATGCTCTTCTTGTCTGTATTAGGTCCACTTTGTAAATAAATCTCGATTATTGTGTAATTATTGCAAATAGAGCGATAGGTTTCCCATGCAACAATAACATTTAACTTCATTGCTTTAACCACAAATTTTAAATAGGACAAACGTTTTACAAACAGGACTTATCGCCACTCTGCTTCAAAACAGACTGCATCGGTTGCTTTATGTTTGCGAAATCACACAGTTTAAAATTCATCCCCCTCTTACTTTTCTTACTGTTCCCATGTGGCTACTGCTCCTTAATAGGTCCAAAAGTTGAAATTTTGAATATGTTATCTCCACTGTCCGCTATTTACCTAACGTTGTTTCCCGTGTCGTAACTCGTATGAACCCCTATACGCGTCCTACTGGTTTTCGTTACTGTGCAAGTGTGAGTAACACGATACACGCCCCGCAAGATTTAAGATGTCCAAAGGCTGGAGAAGTAAAAATTTCGACTCTTCGAGAAAATTCCCTAAACCAGTAATTTTAACACTGACAGACTGTGAACATGTTTGCTTACTATACCCGATCTTAACTCTCTCTTTCTCTCTGTCCATTCTAAGCTGCTACACAGACTTGTTAAAATTTCCTTTCCGTTCTAAACTAAATTTATTATTTAAAAAAATCTATTCCCTCTGCCAAGGAATAATTTTTACACTTAGAAAAAAATCAAACCACACATAAAGGTTAAAGGGTTTGGATAACAGGAATAATGTAGCTAGGTGTTAAATTCAGGACAGGCTACCAGCTATGTTTAGACGAATTTCGGGAAATTCTGCTAATATCGGCTGCTACCTCCGCCTACTGAATCGTTACTTACGCAAAGTTCGGTGTCTTTTTCTCATCTTATTAGGTAGCATAAAGACGTAATTTTGGCAGGTTAAGAACGTTTCAAAAACTGGAAATTAGTGTTGCAGTAAAATTTATTTGTATTTTAAATGGATCAACTCAAATGATTACATGTAATAACAAATACAAACGGGCATATATTTCCTTTGGGCCGGGTAGCTTGGTCGGTATATCGACTGACTACGGGCTGGACGGTCCGGGATCGAATCCAGGTGGGTTCGTTTTTTCCGCCCGTCCAGAAGAGGCCTGGGGCCCACCCAGCCTCCTGTAAAATGGGTACCGAGTTTTCCCGGGTGTAGAGGCGGACGGGGCGTGGGGCTGACCCCCCACCCCTTCCAGTGCCGATGGTCCTAGGAAAGAGTATAACTATACCTCTACTCACTCTAAGGCCTGCGTGGCCTATAAAAAGGGGCGGAAACCTAAAAAAAAAAAAACATATTTTCTACCAAGTAAACGAAGAGAAAACTAGCAAATTTAAGCGCTAATAAGGTCTGAAATAGAGTTCAGTAAGTTCATAATATCTACAAGTAAGAACTAACTGAATAATAAGGCGTAATATTTAATATAATTTGTAGCTTCTTTGAACTCGTATTTTATAAGACGGAAGATAGTTTAAAGTTGTTTTATAATTCAACAAATTATGAAATTATTAATTGTCCCATAAGCGTAACTACTTAGTGAGGAGTGGGAAGGACAACGTTATGTGGCAAAGATCAAGAGTTATTGCATGCAGCAAGTTATCACCTTAAATGGCAGAACAAACCTCCAGCCTCTGCCAAGAAACTTATTTCAAAGTTGAATATACTTGCGGACAGCTACATTACTGAAGTGGCTTCCACAAACTTCCTCCCACAGAGAAACTTCGTTTTGCCTCAGAGAAGTTAATTACTCACGTTTATTGAAGATTTAGCTGGAAATGGAAGAGAAGTTTAAGGATTGTTTAGTATTGCAAGACTACAGTAGTTACATATATTACCAACTTTTCCTGATGTTATACAAAGTTCTCGTAAATATGTTCCTGTTCTTTACCCCAGAAACGACAGAGGAATTTTCATTTAATGCAATCACCAGCTGGTATGAAGTCTGAGGACTTTGGAACTTACATTTCGTGTATAGATGCATCGCTCATATTACGACAATGCTAGAAGTCTTGCATACTTAGAGAGTAAGGTTATCACTGTAAAGCCCAGTGGTTAGGCTACTTCACTAACTACCAGGTTTAATGTGCCGAACTTATGCGTTCTTCCCATATTATATTATATTATATCATATCATATCATATCATATCGCATCGTATAATATTATATCATATCATATATCATATTATATCATATATCATATGTCATGTCATGTCATGTCATATCATATCATGTCGTATCTTATCGTATCGTATCATATCATATCATATATCATATCATATATCATATATCATATCATATATCATATCATATCATATCA
>Ga0123357_10008333_pt1 | contig 12942 bp, 6 predicted proteins | sample TergutEmb28metaG_FD_89873 | JGI IMG/M metagenome (GOLD analysis project Ga0123357, IMG submission 89873) | Embiratermes neotenicus P4 segment gut microbial communities from Petit-Saut dam, French Guiana - Emb289 P4 | ecosystem: Host-associated > Arthropoda: Insects > Digestive system > Gut ...
AATGAAAAATCCCCGGCCCTCCCCCGATTTTTTTCTTTGGTTTTTAGTAGGGTTTAATATCCCTTCTAAAAACCACTTTCAAGTTTTAAAAAATTCCCCCCCCCCCCCGTGTAAACCCACTGACTGCTTAACGCCGGCGTTGTGTGTCGGTGTAATGCTCAATTTCGCGTTTGCTGTCGCAGATATAACTTTGATTTGCGACTCTTTGGTTAGCTGTGGAAGAAACGTCCGTTGACAGTAGTCCAGCTTATTAAGCTACGGTAAGTTAAGGCAATAATCTGTTTCTGGCACAGTGATTCGGACTGTAATTAATAAGTCTCTTTTTTCGGAGTGTATTTTACATGTCAGCAGTTGTATATTTTAAATTGTGTGGCCACACAGTATGTTTGTAGGCATGTAAGTTTCAAATGTTACCATAGGAAATTTCTGCTGTATAAGCGCAAACCGTTATTGGTTACATTGTGTTATTTTAATACAATATTTCCGGATTTATCCTACAGGACAACAGTTATCCATCGCGCTTTAATTTTAAAATAGTCTTTGGTGCTGACACAGAAAAGGAGACCCGATCAGTCCCACGGAAAGGGAACGGCCTGCAGTCAGCCTCAGCCAAAATGAGCCGCTACAGAAACAAAGCAACGTCGCATTTCTGCCAGCATGCAGGTGCATTCGACTGCACTAACTTAACGTTTTAAAGCCTACTGGTTACGTGCACCAACAGATTTAGCATTTGAGAATTATACATTCTGCTCACATTGTATTTATTTGTTTTGTATTTATCTCAGAACAAACAACAACTTCTGCTCCATATAACATAAACTGATTGGTTTTTACAACCGACATGAAAAGTGTTTACTGCGTGGTACGAACTGGGTCTTTAGATAAAGCAGTCTGCTCTTCGTCTTTAAACGGTTCAACAATCGTACGGTGATAATAGCGACCAAGAAACAGAGGCCTTTAGATTCATCATGTAAAAGAAAGAAAGCCATAATTCTGTATCCTTTCACATTTACTAAACCCTGAAAGTGTCTAGATGAGAATAAAGTTAAGAATTTTTTTCACATTTAATCCTGTAGTTAAATAATGATTACTATGCGTTGGGTCGCCTGAGATGTTATGTTCTGTCAACTGTATGTGAAGATGGGGCATCTGTATCCTCCAAAATGTCAGTAAACACCAGTCGACAAGGCTTAAGATTACAGGCGAATCTCCATCAACTCTGTTATGAGAAAACAAATTTCGAGAAAATGATTACCTCCTCATCCCATCTTCTTACCGATATCTTACTATGCTTTCTTGACAAATATTCTGTTATTTTGCCTTTTATGCTGTTCCTTGTACCGGAGTGAATAACTCTGTACAATTAGAGGCCAAACCGGATACTTTTCCTTTGCGAGTTCTCTCGTGGCTGGAAAAGACAGCGCGAGTATTCCCGCTCTAGAAGTGTTCTTCATATCCCGAGGAACGCGATCTATGGAAAAGAAAACAACGCTTATTTCTCTTGTACTGCCAATTGTCGGACAAAATTTCAGCAATATTTGGAGGCATATTTGAAATTTTTCGCGGCATTTCACAAGTTTAATTCATTTATTCCACGTCTGCCCGCGGAACTCCTACCGATGTTCTGTGTAAACCTAGTTGGAACACACTGCTTTGGACAAAACAAGAGAAGAGAATCTTAGACGAGTCTGGCCATGGCTGATACAGCTGGGTCTCCGGTGTTCAAGTCTACATCACGGCTGAACATTCTTTGTGTCTTAATTGATCTGATTCTGTGTGTGAGTTTTCACCGTTACATTTTGCTCACACACTATACTTGTGTGTTTTATATGGTTTTTCACAAAAGGCAATTATTTCCTCAAACATCATTTTGAATAGAGATGAAATACGTATGCTGTGAGTTAGGAACTTAATTTTTATATACGTTTTAGCTGAATTTCAGACTTCAAAGTGTCAGTTATCGTTATTTCAACAGCTTTGCAGAAGTTAAGTTGCCCCAGGAGTGGCAGACATGTGAAACACGGTCATTAACGCCTGCAACTCTGTAATTGAAACGCGTTAATTACCCAGCAGAAAATAATTTAAAAGTGACAGGTAATTAGAGCGATTATGTGAATCGATACAGACAAACAGAATCGTTCTGAGGGGCGCTATAAATTCACGTGCAGCTAGGTGAATTGATGTCAGTCTGTCCTACATATGGGAGGTGATATCGGTCCTACACCTGTGAAGTGACGACAGTTTGTCCTACACATTTGAAGTGACGTCAGTCAGTCCTACACATGTGACGTGACGTCAGTCATTCCTACACATGTGAAGAGACATATATATACATATATTATATATATATATGTACATTAAGTGATGCCAGTCTGTACTACGTACGTAAATTACACCTGCTAACGCATGCTGCTTAAGATTAAAACAAATTCCATTAGAAATTCTTAAAATAAACAAAACGAGAAGATCACATGTCTAAAACGTAATTCTGGCAGCACTAAGAAGATGTTGAATAGCCTTCCCCCATTACTGTATTTTGCGTTTTGACACAATGCACATGGAAATCAAAGTTTCAGAGCAAAACACTGCCTCCATCTTCGGTAGATCTTCATTTTCTGGAGTAAAATATATTTTGGAAATAAACCATAATTCCCTTCACTTCTGCATTAAATTTAAATTGTCTCTACCTTATATATAAGGTATGCTTTTTATGGTCTTATGCCTCCTACATGAGGGCACGTGGATTTATAAGCAGACATTCCTCCAACCCACACAGTGGAGAGGGTGGTAGGAGGGAGGGGCGTTAATGTAGAAACAATCGGAAGTTCGCGATGGAGAATCATGATTCTGCTGTTTGCAGCGGCAGCAGGGACCATGAATCTGTTCCTAATCTCTTTTCTATGGCGAGAACAATGAGTTTCAAATTTCAACTTTTGGAAACAGTCGCAAACGAACACGAGAGCTCTAACTGTTGCGACGTGCGCGACCTCTGGCGAGAGAAACCGAAATCCCAGGTGTTCCAACGAACAGAATAAGAACAATGGAAGTCATGTTGTTTTTATGGGATCAAGAGAGAAATATCTTTGAACCGGAGCAGGAGATGAAGGCACTGCAGTCGTTAATTCGATTCCGCTATAAAAAATGGGGTGGAATTCACAATTGTGAAAAAAAAATGCTATATGTAAAAAAAAACTTATTATAATTTCGGATTTGATTCTCAGTAAAATACTTCAAGGTTGTAAGGAAATGTTTTTTTCTGATTAGGAATTTAATTAGTCTGCTACATGTCTCTGTGATCGTTCGTTGTATAATTTGAACACGTATACCAAAACGACATGATCACTGTTGACCAGAATGTCAAGGACAGCCATCTGAAGCCGATGTTTATCAACAGGTCGGAACATCCTAATTGTTACACCTTACATTGAGAAGTAACATAAGAGTATTAATATTGTAAAGCACAGATAATGCTATACACAACACAGCGGTTAATAAACGTAATTCAATACCTGTACAGGCCTAATACAAGCCCACAGGGTTCCAGGAGTTGAGGCTCCCAGATTACTAGGCAGTCGGCACATGAAAGTGGTAAGGTTGTCAGCCCTACGCACCCGCTACATTTACCCTCCAGGAAATATTCCTGGTACTCACTTCTGTTCGAGGCTAGTCGACCCCAGTGCCACTGTACGGCCGGAAGGACTATGTCAATGATAAATTCCAATTACATCATCGCAATTGAACCGGCGACCTTCCGGCTTGTAGCGCAGTGTTCCAACCAAATGCGCCACCGCGTGCCCCACGTAAGTTAATAAGCTGCTGAAAAATATTTTCCTTTTTCCAAAACAGCATCTCTATGTTTTTGATAAGTTACTTACAATAAACATTAACCAGATAGTCTTTGTAATGGAGATGGATTGTGTTTTCTGTGAGGAAGATAATAATTTTATGTATGTATATATAGTTTAATACCAGACTTGTAATTGTTGGGTAACTAAGTTGAAGCAACACAAAACTCGTAATGAGTGTTTCGGCAGGAATCTGTCATAATTCAGCAGCAAGTTCCTTAGTTGAAATTACACCGATATTACCAAAACCAGCTATACCTGAAGCTGAATGTTTACGGAGATAGAGGCGAAAAATGTTTTGAAGAATGAGAAGAGCGATACGTATATTGATTAGCAAACACGTATTAAAAAGAGGATGAATATGTAGTTCCTGTAATCTTGACACGTGTACTTAATATCCAGTTAATACCAAATGATATAAAGACATTAATTAAGAAGAATTCATCACCGGTTTCCTAAAAATCTTTCTTAGGTTTCCAAGTACTTTACTTAGCACACTCGCCTCCGCATGGCTTGGCTTGGCTATCGGCTCAAAAACGGACCTGCGTAATGTATGGGTAACGCATAATGTTAATCAGGTAGGGCCTACAGTACATAGAACCGCATGGGTAACAGATTTTTGTCGTGTCATTATCTCTGTAACCTTCCAAATTCGAACGCAGGTATTTTAGGTTATATCGATGTGAATTAACGTAAGGAACGTTCTCCTGAAGTATGGCAGCATGTGTGCATAGAGGTAGGACAGGAGAAGACATGGGGTTACGTTTGTAGGAGCTGCTGGGTTACTATGTAGCCAGTCTTATCAATATTTCGAAAAAAAAAACATTAATGGCTTTGGCTTTCGTCATCTTCATTCTGCTGGCTACCAGAACTGAAAGTAGGGCTTTAACATTACTGAAACCCGCTGTGATAGACTACTATTTTGGATTCTATTCACGTGAGAATGAATTAGCAAACAGAAGATAAGTCATGATGTACCAAAGTGATCTGAACATTATTTAATGTATAGTGTCATATACATTATATGATTATGGGAAAGATGAGTTGTATTGGGAGATTTGAAGCAGCGCCTTCCAGATCCTCTACCGACTCAAACTAAAACCTTTAACCTTAGACCGTATATAAAAACCCTCGGTTACGTTATTCAGTTATGCGTGTATCAGGTTGTTTGGTGCCGGAAGTAGGCCCACAGGTAACTACCGACACCTTTATTCAGGCACGGCACAACAAAACTCAAGAAGAAAAAGATTCGGGTAACGTTTTCCCCACACCCAGCACGAAGGCATATAAGGGGAGTGCAGGTGTACCTCCATTCATTTTTAACCCTTTAAAAGCCGAACTATATCCCATCTGCCATTTGCTGGCATTATTAGGAGCTCACCATATTCTCCACGTTCGCAGGGTAAGGGTTAACCTCGACATCAGATACAGGTGAGTAGTCAGCCTCACTGTCAGGCCGGTCTGCTCTCGGGGTAAGCGCCTCCCGCACCCACTGAATAGGAGGCTAGGTGCGCCCGGTAGACCGTCTGTTCATTGTGAAGAAAAGAAAAATTTCTTCCCCTGCCGGGATCCGAACCCCGAATCGTCCATACCGTAGTCTAGTCACTATACCGACTATGCTATCTCGAATCCGAAGTGTCTGCTCAAGATAATAAAATTGCAAATCTGCAATAAACACAAGTTTGAATACATAAAATGTGCTTTTAATCCTAGAGTGTCCTCGAACGTCTTCGGCTTCGTATCAAGGATGTAACAAGTGCGATCAACGTCCCTCCACAATTTTCAATCAAGACTTTCAGGCTCGAAAGACGCGTAGAAAATCAAGTAGGTTTTTATACAAAGTGCCTGTTATTGTTGTTGGGTTTTAACCAGAAACGGAACAGATCGACAACAAAACATCTTATTAATAAGCTACAAGGAAATATTTTCCACTTCTCTCGACTTTTACAGGGAGACAGTAAGGACAAACAAGGTGAAGATAATTGTAATAAGTTTTCATTTTGAAAGAACCAAAAGTCCGCATCAATAGTTATACAAGCGAAATTTTCTTAGAATAACGTCACTGACAATTTCCTAACAAAAACGCTCCCTCTACGCACATTCTGTAGTAAAGACAAAAACCTAAGTAAATGGTAAAGCCAATAAGTACCAGATTCTTTGCTGTATCTTCTTTATGGCAATTACAGTGTAACAATCGAAAGAAACTGCAGTGTGGGTAAAATTCTTGGGTTCGTATGCGGGAATTTCAGTGAAAAAAACGGCTGTCCCGACCAAAATCTATGTGCTTTTCCTCAATCCTCCAATTAGGCGCTCATATAATACATAATTTATGACATACCACTTCTTACATATCCCTTAAAACTCATTATAAACTAACTAGCCCACAATTCGATGCTATACCCCGCGAGCTATTCACACAACGCAGGCAGCAGAATGCACGCTGCCAAGATTTGTCGTATTGAGGGAAAGCGGCCAAGTATTCTGTCTTTCTGGTGTAGTGTTATGAAATATGTAAAGCACATCTTGGTGACATCGTGACATATGAACGTGGCCGGTCAACACGGATTTGTTACTGTGAAAGCTTTCTGGCGTTCTTAAAAGCAAAATAATGGTTTGTTTACAGAAGTCCAGACAACGTCTCTGGTGACACGCTTGCTCAGGACTCTTAATACTGTAAAATATCTTCGACGTCGCGTATATTGCGGTAAAATTGCAGTGGGTATGATGTCCGACTCCCATGCAGTTCATACGTGTATACAAATTCAATTCCTGCACAAGGTTAACACACTCTCTCTCCATTGAAAGACCAACGGTAAATGCTGTCTCGTGGAACTATGGTTCTTTATGGTAAAAATTATACAGAACACATGAATACACTCTGTGGGAGATATGTAGAATATTTTAATATTAAATCAGGTGGTACATCGGATTACCCTTGTGATTAAAACGGTTAACGATGTACCAGAGCAAAAATTATATACGTGTGGGAAACAGATATATTTGACTACAATACATGTCACAGGATATATTTCTGCCACTAGAGTAAAGTACAGTTAGTGAAGTCTAAGATAAATAATGTTTTTTTTTTTCAGTCGCATGTGACATTTTGATGTAGGAAAGCAATGTGAATAACGCTGGAACCAACGGAGTCACCTTTACTACAGAAGTCATCACAAGTGATTTCGCCTTGCACATGGAGACAATAAAGATATTCTCAATATCCCATATTTAGACAATGTTTAAGGCAACACTAATCACTAAAGCGTGACTCTGCTGACCAATGAGTCTGATGTGGGTTTTGGAGCTGCTTGCAGACACACAGGGCTTTTATTTTTGGGCTTCATTCACTCAACATTTCGGCCATTGTTAGGGATGAGATCTCAGAGCCACTGAGGTACGACAAATTCAGATAGATGACAACAAGCGCTATGATTCAATTAGCGCCATGTTATTGCATGCCACAGAAGTTGGCGACGTTTTAGCTAAATGGATTGAAACCGCAGAACCTACATACTGCGCATGCCTTAGAAACACAGAGCTGCCAGCCATTTTGCTCTTTCTTTCTAAAATACTAAATCTGGGGGGTCATTGAGAAAACATAAGAAATATTCACGTGTGTGTTTGTGTGTTTCTGTGTTTGTTCGTGTCAGTGTGCGCAGTTTCTGTTGTTTCTCATAAATGTGGTAGACATAGATCTAAACTCCAGACACTTTAACTCATGAACACTTTTTCTTCGGATTTGTTAAAGTGCGTTTATGAAATGAATAAGCCAGGATAACACACTAAACGCTTCCACTTCATGTGGGTCGCCTAAAAAAACATATCTGTCCATCTGTCTCCATGCAGCCCCTCCTGAAGTTCGTCTTCTGCCCTTCCTAAGTACAGTCTGTCCTAACGTGTTGTCCCATCTTGATCTCGTTCCTCCTCTTGGGCATTTTCTAGTTTCGTTTGAAAATTCTCTGTGTGTTTCTGCAATTGTTCTTCTTTCAAATATGCCCATACTTTCTCCGTCTGATGTTTCTCAATTCATCTTTAAAAAACGCTCTCTTATCCCCTCCCTGAAATTTTCTTCTGCTGTTCTTGTTGCAAATTTCGTCAGTGTACGTTTGACCGTGTTCATTTTCCTGTTACATATCTTAATATGAGAAACAGTCACTTTTAAATAGGCATAATTTTCATTCGCAGGAATTCCCACTTTCATATTATATCCGTCAATAGTTGTTGGTGGTGGTGGAGGACAGAAGTTCGATGGAATACACACAACCAAGTATTAATATACCAATTAAGTTCTAATACAGAATAAGCATATTATTTTACAAGAAGACTGTCGCTAGCCATTTTCTGTCGGATTGTTTAAATTCTAAAACATCGACGTGAGATGAAAACGTGGTTTTCAGACTTATTCGTGACTGCCGACTGATGACATACTATTCAAGCCCTTTCTTTATATACGGTGAGTACAGAAATAATATTAAGGATAAGCATTGAACTACATTCCCAGCGCCTTCTGTTAACACGGCGAGTGAAAGAGTGATATTATCTGCATGCACAGAATTAAAAAGCTTGGACCCCGAATCACTGCAAATAACAATAGCGGCGAGCCCTTCTGTACCTGCCGCCACGCGTAGCGTACTGATCGAAAAGTGCTGCCATCTGTTAGGTAAAGTAATATAATTGTAAATTCAATTCGAGGACCAAAATAGTGTCTCTATTTTGGGCTGACGCAACAGACTACACGGTGTCCACATGCTAGCAAATTATGAACCTTCAGATATAATAGATTTTATGTATTCTTGGTCATTTATGCTTTGTATCACACGAACAGGCTTATTCGCAATAATAATGACCATGAATTTCAAAGTTCGTATGGTTCCACATGACTGCAACGCTAAATATCGACTGCGGGTTGTAATTACACTGTGTTTGTTGTTACAGATTTACAAAGGCCTTTGCTGGACTTTTTTTGTGCCAATTCGTAACAATGCAACTTATATCTTTCAGATCAGCCTTCGCCCGATTTCCTCTAATGGTCTTCTTCCCTTCACGTTTTCCGAATAAAATATTTTATATGGCAAGCTTTATGTTTCTCATCTTCAACTTACGTGCCAAATATTTGTGATGGGTGCCGAGAAGAAGGTGTAATTTTTTGGAATTCCTAGATTATAAAATCGAAGGTCTGTACAGAAAGGAATCTGCGTATAACGAACGACCACATTACAATAATTCACGAAGAATGCCTCTCGTCCTAATCCTTCCCCGCGCCACTCTGGAAGTCGAATCAAGTGAACGTGTTTTGTGTACCAGAATGAGCTCTCGGAAGATTTTTAACTGAACTTGTGGGTGGCCCATAACTCAGCCTCATATAAACCATCACATTTTGCCTTCTGCATTTCCGGCCATTCACATCGTGTTTACCCTGCAATAATGGAATAAGATGCAAGTATTGCAACCAAAAATAGAATCTAAATAACAACGTATCCGACCCAAAGCTTATTCAAACGTAGCAATGGATCCGGTATGCTTACAGATTTTTTACTCTAAATGTGCTGGCTTCAAACATCCACCGATATAAAGTCTATCGCTGTTTTACTCAGGTCCTTTAGGCAAATTTCAAGATAAGATATGAAATTATGTACAGACTTTTCTTTCTATATTCTTTACACTTCACTAGTTACTCATTATTCTATATTCGATGTTCATAGTCTAACATACTGACATAGACGTTAAATAATAAATCATGAACAAATAGTTTACATTCCGGAGTACGGATGCGAGTCTAGATTTGAAATCTAAAGTTCGTTTTATTGGAGGCCTAGAGATTTGACTTTCATTATTTACACGTACTTTGGGTATGTTTAGGCCAAGGTTTATTTGGGAGGATAGAACGAACTCTGAGTTTAAAGAAACAGATGCGAGAGCCTGGACTGGAAGATTTAGTTCCGGACAGATAACATGGTAATTAACAATTGTTTCGTACAAGATAAAGAATTTCTTGACGTTATACGCAACTATTAACTACCCATGTATAGTTTGTCTGTGGAAGTCGGTTTTTAGGCTTAACATGTAAGTATTCTGAAAGACCAGTGAAAGGTTGGTTGTATCAGATGAGGTTCAGGTATGGACAAAAATGTCTACTGGAACTAATCAACGAATTTCTTCGTAGAGATATTACGTTTCGTGTTAATAGTTGACATCAATACATTATAGTTTGTACACATATCCCTCACAGCCTCCAGTCAATTTAAACAATACAGAAGAATTTAGTTGTACCTCATATTAACACGTTGATCCTTCTATACAAAGTCCAACCGGTTCATATTATTTGGGAATAATTGACGTTCATCGTCAGAATCGTAAGAAACATATAAACACGTTGTGTCTGTGAATGTTGCAGTGGCATAGGTCAACGTAGTTACCACTGTGCGTTTAAGTATGAAATTACATGCCTAGAGTTTGATATTTTCCTTATAATGTATTCATTTGAATTTGCTGACATAAAACGTTACGTTAAACGCTAAAAATATGCTGACTGGCAAACAGAAAGTGGATATATTACAAGGTGGTGGTTATGTCACTTACCAACGAAAAGACTCTTATGTCCCAAGGTATTGGGTATCAATATGCCATTTTCCAAGGAAAATTGATTTCATTCTTTCTTCTTGTGGTCAGTTTGAATTTTCTTTACGAAGTTAGTACAAGCACATTGCACCTGGCGCCCAAATCGCCTGAGGGACTTCCCCGGAGAGAAGCTTCTGCTATCACGTGTTTCAAATTGAATCAAAATGGGGCAGAATGCAATAGAAGATGCGATCTTGGCCAGTTTTCATATTATTAATATCGTGAAGCTGTCTTCTCGGAGGGGAATATATAAAAATGGAATGACCACTGGTCTCTGCTCCAGTACAGTCGTGGACAGTTCAAGTATGGTCAGAGTTCCGCTAGAACTTTAGGTTCCTTTTCAGCTGTTTTGATCGGATATTTTACTAAGTTATGTGAGTATAGTTGTGTTTAATAGACATGACACAGTAACTGTACAAAATTTTGAAAATATTATCCTTGCAATAATCGGAATTGGCCGGCGTTGCGGGGGGGGGGGGGGAGAGAAATATTAGTACAGCAGTCTGTCTCCAAGCGAGATTCAAATCGGGGGCCTCCAGAATAACAGTCAGATACATAAAGTTTGTATGGCACTGAGGCTGCGACAATTCAGTTTGTGAACCCATGATTTCATTTTGGGGAAGGAATTTCAAAATTACATTCGTTAGATCCGGGAAAGAATTTCATTGTCTGGGGTCCATCCAGCTCCCTAGCATATGGGTGGCAGCGGCTTTCCCCTCGGGGTTAATGGGGTCGGGTCGTGAGCCTAACCTTCACAGAATCCCGAGACCGGAAACGCCTGGAGCACTACTTCCAGTCCGTCATAGATCTACATGAAGCAGTAGAATGTAGACGCAGAGTTTTCTTTGGCTTGCCTGGACAACTTTGTCTCTATATTTGTCTGTACATTATTTAAAATCTGAAAATAATGACATGACATGACATCAGCTATTCATGTTTCCCCACACGAGCAACCAAACACAGCCAAAACGTCACTAAGTGTCATTAGGTGACAATGCGCTATTCCTTCTTCGAAAACACAAAGCAGTTGTTCGTCTTACTTATCTCACACTGGTTGAGAGGTAATTTGCGACTTCAGGCTAGCAAGGTGATGAATGTTAAAGTTTACCTATTTTCGAATGTGCCACCGTATAGTTTGGTATATATCCTGAAATGGACGAAGTAGGTTGTTATGAAATGTCGATACCAGTCTACCAAGAAGAGGGCGTCACATAACAAATGATTGCAATCATGATACCGAATATTGCGAGTGTGCGACTGTACAGACACGAAACAGCATTTCGTGAATACAATATTCAAATTCACACGTAGAATATTTCAAATTTCAGATAAACAACTTTACTTTCTCACTGACTGTCCTTCCATATGCAGAAACTATATTGCTTATATTTGCAGATAAAGAGTCTAGTAGCGTTGTGATTCTTTGCTTACAAAATAGGAAAATGATCCTTATGGACAGTGGCATCTGGTCCCATGCTATCACCATGTGGTTGAACCAAGCTGTATATACTGCATAAGCTAAGTGGCTGTTTGAGGTATTTTATTATTTTTGTAAAAGAGGGGCATACAGACAGACAGACAGACATAAGATCACCAATATGACTTCCACACGAAATTTCCCACTCCCCTTCTGCAATGCCCCTCGGTGGTCATTCAAGCTCTTTCCACATAAAAAAAAACTGAAATGTAGGAACACCAAATATATAAATTGCCCCATTTTTCACCACATATATTCACAAATTTGCGGTTTTAATCATATAAGAAATAATATACCATTAATAAAAATGATTACATTCTGTTAATGACAGTTAAATGACAGAACTGGAAACCAGAAGGTAGGAATGTAACCTACAGAATGTAACCTACAGAAGACGGCTAAACACAAAATCAAGCCACGGTAAAATAAATTACAAAAGACTATCGACCATAGCAAGAAGAGAAACAAAGAAAAGAAAACGGCTTTCATTGGAGAAATTCATATCACAGATAGAATACGACATAGGCAAGCCGAGACCAATCACTTATGAAATTCTTAAACATGTGAACCAAGATATCAGAGAATCTGGATATCGACAAATTTGCATCTTATTATGAAACCTCATGGAATTACACGAAATATGGAACACAGAACTGGAACTGAAATAGCAAGGATGATTGTCAAGATTACGAAATTAAAAGAGAAGAACTTGAAACAATTTTAAACGAACTTGAAAATGGAAAAGCTTAAGAAGACGACAACATACCTTCATGAACTGTACAAAAACGGATCAGGAAAATTTAAAGCAAGGTTTCTTGTTATTAAGTTTTCGCCCTGTTCTAAATATAATTTGTTCCTTTTTGGGTAATTCCCCGGCGTCTGAGTTCTAATTGCCGACGTTTCGGGACTCACTATCGGTTCCATCTCCATAAGCAGGTGAATGAAGTACTTCATTCATCTGCCGATGAAGATGGAACCGATAGTGAGTTCCGAAACTTCGGC
>Ga0123357_10008334_pt1 | contig 12942 bp, 4 predicted proteins | sample TergutEmb28metaG_FD_89873 | JGI IMG/M metagenome (GOLD analysis project Ga0123357, IMG submission 89873) | Embiratermes neotenicus P4 segment gut microbial communities from Petit-Saut dam, French Guiana - Emb289 P4 | ecosystem: Host-associated > Arthropoda: Insects > Digestive system > Gut ...
GTGCTAAATCTTTCTTGTTTTTGGGGTGAATTTTGCTTCCTTCCCCTCATCCCCCCCCCCCCCCTAAAAAATGAGGTCCGTACGATAATACGGAAGTCATTCCCTAGACCAAGCGAATGCCGGTCAATCAGACTTCCAGACGAACAGTTTGGGTTATCCCAAGAAGTTTACTTAGAGTGTCTAAATTATTGCTTTTAAGAAGTTTATATTTTCAGTATTGTTCAAAACATAGATGAATCCACATATATTGACGCAAACTTTGAGTCATAAATTACGTTAAGTTTAATATTTTTGTGCTGATCCCAGTGGCTGTACAGTCTAAGGCTTGGGTCTGCAGTCGCTGTTTTGATGGGATTGTGGGTTCTGAACCCGCCGGGGGCATGGATGTTTGCCTCCTGTGAGTGTTGTACGTTATCAAGTAGAAGTCTCCGCGTCGGGTTGATCACTCATCCGGAAGAGTCCTACGTAGTGTGGTGTGTAGAAGTGTGATCTCGGAGCCCCGTAAGGGGGACCGTAACCCGGAATCTGGTCGAAGCGGCACAGGAGGATGTAATATTTTTTGCAGTTTTTTACTACCATTGCATGGCACATTCTACTGCCTAAAATAATCATAATTTGAAAACAGAGAAAAGTCTTTATGCAATTCAATTACCTGTAGTTAAGGAATATACAGAAACTGTGTTAACTCTATCCCAGGTAATCTTCATGGTTGCACCGTGCTTTGATAATATCAAATTCTTTATTTTTACAATTAATGCACACAAATTATATTAAATAATTATTAAAACATTTAAAATTATAAAAGTTTCTCCAGCATGTTTCGGTTTACGTAAACCATGTATACTGTAACCAGAAATGTAATTTTAGCTAAGCACAGGCTGCAGCTCCCTGATGATGGTTTATGTAAACCGAAGCATGTTGGAGCAACTTTCATAATTTTAAATGTTTTAATAATTATTTCATATAATCTGTGTGCATTAGTTGGAAAAATAAAGAATTTCTATCCCAGGTCTCTTTATTACTAGCAATCAATAGTCTATCATTAACAGAACCATTTCCCTTATGTGTGATTTCCCGCAAATATGTAAATTTTTTTGTGTACGTGAAATACATTTGTGTAGTTTCTCTCTGTACGACCGGTATACAGGCATATAAAGATATTATTCATGTACACAATTTATTCTTCTATCCATCAAGCGTACATTGAACGACATTTTTTTTGCAAACATTGTTTTGGAAAATGTTATTCGGGCTCGTGAGGTTTATCCACTCCTCATAGTTGAAATACTAAATAAAGAACAGCAGCAAACGTATCACAGAATTTCTACTGTATAAACATGTGCACAGTCGGCTCGTTATTCTTAATTCTTTTCCTGTATTTACATCAATGAAAGTAATAATTTTCAACTGTCTGCATTGTACTTCCTCTTCATTGATTATGTCTTGAGGTATGTTTTGATTGAGAAATAATTTAGCCAACAAATATTATCCTTTGTCTGTTTGGAATTCCAGATCCATCTATTAAAAAAGGAAAATGAAAACAATAGACTAACCCGCAAAACCTGCTTACATATCGTTCAGCGTTTCAGTTCTTGTTCTTCGCTAAATGATCTCTGTGCTTAAAATTGTTTGAAATGTATGCTAAAGTTCTGACTACTATCTGTTTTTTTTTTTTTTTTAAAACCTTCAGTCGTAAAAGAATCGCTTTTTAGAAAAGCGGTAAAAATCTCACTTAAGTATGAAGGGAATTAGTACATGTTTCCTAGGAACAAACAAAAGTCAAGTTCAATCTATAAAACATAATCAAAATAATTTCTTTATTTCCGGAAACAAAACTTATGGAGAAACAGAGAGGCAGGCAAGCAGACAAGAAGCAGTCTCATGTTGTACGTTAATGCATTACATCACACGAAAACGCAAACATTATTTGTCAATATGTTACTCTGTAGTTACGACAATATCCATCACCAGGTTTACAACGACCACCAGTTTGCCGCGCCCACAGGGACATGAATCCTCCCTCCTTAGTTAGTCTTTTCCTCTTCTACACCTGTATATCTTCAGTGCTCTCTTCCCATCGGAATTTCCAACAAAAATCATCTACATATTTCACCTCTCTCTCCATGTCTGTTACGTAGCTAACGCGTGTTATTGTCATTTCCCCTACTTTCTAATTTCCACTATTCGCTCGTTACTTCTCCCCTTATGTCCACACATTTCATCAGCATTATTTTCTCAAAGTTCTCATGATTGCAAACATAGGTGCAACATAATAAATTAGCTGCTCCCTCAGCAATTTAGAAATATCGATATGGGGTTTCACTTAATCTTCTGTGATTTCTTGCTAGTTGTTTGAAACATATGATGAAATATAATTTTTGTGTGTGATAATTTTATTATCATGTATGGAACGTTGCTTTTTTTCCTCTCTGTCAGATGACGTGCTGCATATTCATTAATTAACCCCAAGATAGCTGACATGTTTATGAACGTTGCTGCAGGTAATGACAGCCTATTTTATACATCGAGATAAACTATGGGTTGAATTCAGGAAAGTGTCTCTTTATCGATGGCGTTTAACGTCGTGTAGGAGATGAATTGTCAGACAGTGGAATGATTTAGCGTGCCTTGTATCAAATTACACAGGAAGTATATATTTCGGCTGTGTACTAATAATATTTTGGTGGTACTTGCCTGCGCTTTCAGTCATGAGATGCCTGGTTCGAATTTTCGCCGGATCATCGCCTGCATTAATAAGCTTTGTTTAATGTTTCTGTCAGGAAATTCAAGCAACTACTGTAATGTTACCCTGAATAAGCTACGCCCGCCTCCTTCCAAATCTTTCCAAGTAATTATTTGACGCTAAAAAGTGTGATTCTGAAATACTAACCATGTTTTAAAATAATAAGCAAGGAACATGGTTTACTTTATTTCTAATTTTGCTAGTGGATATTGATCAAGACGATATTTAATAGACGGTTCTGTCTAATTTAATATTATGATAACAGCCTAAGAATTCAGCGCTGTCTAGTGTGGTAAGCCGCTGATAACTCTCTGCGCGAGTTCGAATTGTGTCTTCAGACTAGGTCTTATGGGATTTTGCAGCGGACAAATTGGCATTGGATCTGGTGCTTCATACATAAATATCACCACCTTTGAAGTAAGAGGCAGACTTATCAGACTGGTTTAGGTTTTCGAAAAGAAACCAAAATAATACTCATGTTTGTGTATGGAGTCGCTGGTCTATTTCCGTAACACGTTATATCTGCCGAACCTCTGCAGTTACCTTCTTTGCGGAGGTATACAAGGTGAAATATGGGACTTCGAGATTTCTACTGCGTTGAGTACTGAAATTATTGTCTTACGGGGTGTTGGAACTTTTAGTTTGACAGGCAGTTTGGTATAGTGCTTAGGTTGTAGCTACATCCCCGATTTTTAGGGTCTGAGATTTAAAGATATTGTAATTTATTACTAATAATAAATTATACTTATTTACTCATAATCTACGTAGTAAACCAGTACACTCTGTACAGAACGTTAATACAAATTCACCGAAATGTGTGGCCTCAGATACGCGTTGTAGCAGATGGTAATATTAAGGTGCGAAGATGTAAAACAGAAAGAGCGTGGCGACACAGAAATATACTACGATATTTAAAATAATCTAAAATATCAACTGAAAACTTTAAAATTGCGATGAAAATTCGAACCACAGCTCGATTGTCTTGTAAGTTTAAACAATGATACACATGGTTTGAAGAGTGGCCGACAGGTGGCAGTATGATATTACGTAGAAAAATGAAGTCATTGTGTACCTTTGGTTTTCAATAAATTACGAGATAAAACATATTTAAGGGTTTCATTTGACTCACACTCCTACGTTCATTTTCATCACCAAAGAAATGTTAGAAGATTTTAAATTGAGTTGTTGGAAGAAGGGCTTCATACTGATAATAGTAATTGGTTTTGATATGAAGACCCTCTGAATACTTATCTAAGAAACAAGTATTACGGCTCGGACGTCCGCGTAAAAAAAGAAAACTACCAGACGACGTGAAAGTTGGGACGCAAGACGCTTACCATAGTGCACCATTTGGTGACTGGTTGCAGACAAAGCTGATCTGAAAACACCGAGTGATGCCTAGAATGGCAGTCTGAGTTACTCGTGATTGGCGAGGATGATCTGTCGTGAGACAGGGATGTGAGTCGCAGATCACTGGTTTTGCTACAATTTGGCAACCACACCACCTGACACAACAGTATGGCACTCACCACTTGGCACCACCTTCACCACACCAACTCCATTATATTAAAATCGTCTGACGACAAACAGATAATTGCCCAATTAAAATTTTTGTATGGTTTTGCTGATATAAAAGTAATTTCGGCCTGCAGATAAAGCCTTTGGCTAGTTCGTTGTCCTGGTTGATACCATAACGATAACTAGTTAAGTCCAGTAACATTGGCTATTCACATATATTCCGCCCTTGATTGATTCTAGGAATATGTAAATTAAAAAATGATCATTTTATTACACAATCTGATATTTCATTATCGCTGATGCCAAAGCTGGTCATTGAGTAAATTTATTTGTTTCACAGCAAAGTCCTCTATTTTTACACTGACTTTGCAAACTTATTTATAAATATATCCAGTGTTATAAACACATCAGTGATACAATGCAGCATGGTAGAGAAAATTGCCTTCCAATTCCAGGAAAAATTTAGTATAAGCTTAACATTATTTTTTTTTCTCAAGACATAAAAAAAGTTACTGACGTTTTACTATATTTTTACAAAACAGCTCTTATTATATAGTGCAAATCTTTTCTTAAAAGCTGTTTCGTGCGAGACCCTAAGATATGTTCGGTGACCCCCCACCAATCCATTTTCTTAAGAACCATCCATCTGTATGGATCATGGAGATAAGCTGTTTCCGGCAAAGAGTACGAACTTATTTCCTGACTTGCTACCAGAAGTAGACGAAGAATATATCGTAGACCCTCAGTTTCTTTCACCCAGTGATTCTCGGTGACTTATAGTGCTAGCTATAGAGAACTATAATTTAGCACAATTGTATATCAGAATATTACAAAGGCCTTCGAGCATATTTTTCTTAAAAAACGTATTTTAATATTTGTGAGCAGACATTTATCAGTATAACACGTGTTTCTAAACTATGACAGTCTATGGAAATATTAAAGACATTGCCCTGCCCTCTCGCCATTTCCAATAAAACACGCTCCTCTCTTATTCCAGTTGAATTGTTTCTAAATTCTTATTGTTCAGGGCTATAAAATCAGCCAACTATCTCTCAACGTCCTTAGCCCCACTAGCCAAAGAATCGCATTACCAATATTCTACAATGTCTTTAATAATTCCTTTTGATTTTTGTTGCACCATAACAGTCGTAGAAGGAAGACTTTTACAGAAAAGTCCAGTTAAAAGAGAATCATTCTGAAAATTTATGTCCTCTAAGTTTCAACATACCTACTTTACAACTTATTTCATACTTCATTGTCAAATGCCTGACAGTACTATGTTTTTTACAAAACTTTAAAACTGTAATGTGATACTTGTTTTCAGAAAGCCTTCCATGACACAAAACTGAAATCAATTTCTCGAAGTTGCAAGTTTTAAACTTTCTATCCATCAGTATATTGTCTCCTGTTCGTGTGTTAGTTGATTTTATGTCTGTATATAACATGATTTTCAGAACATTGACAGTTATGGATCCTAATGACAAGGCTATAGATCGCATTCCGACATCGTTAATTGTGTGGGATTAATGTAATGTTAAAATTAATTCGAAGATAAGATTTGATTTAGATTAAGAATTTTTCCGGATCATGATACTGTCCAGTTATCCAATGACGAATTCTTGTAAGCATCAAAAGGAATACTACAGTTCCATAAAGAGCGGGGAATTTATTGAGTAGCTTAGCGACTATTAGTCCACCTAGGAAAAGTGTGTAGTGCCCAGAAATGGAAGGCAAAAAATAGTAATATATTTCATGGAGTGAACTGTATTTATAATTATTCAGTAGGGAAATGAATTGGATCTGTATCACTTCTTCCAAATCAGTGTTCCAAGAAAGAGAAACATTCACAAAATCAACCAAGTTTATGTGTCTCTGAAGAGGGCGACCTTGGATATTTGATTCATATTACATACGAAAGCAGTGAGTTTCAATTTATACCAAAAGATTTTACCTCGAAATTATATAGGCATCTCAAAACATAGTTTATTAAATAAGATTCCCAGGATATATGAATATAGCTACTGAGTTATTTCAAGCGTAAGAAGTGAGTTTAACCCTTTAAAAGCCGAGTTAAATCCAATCTGCCATTTACTGGCATTATTAGCAGCTCACCCTATTCTCCACGTTAGCAGGATAAGGGTTAAAATCTCATTTATTAGATTAAATGGACCGCACCTTTGGGTGTCTGTTAGTTCGAAAGCAGGAATTTCGGAATGAAAGGACTTTTTAACATTTCACTGAACCGTTTACTGTTAAACGATGCCCTGCAGATGTAACCGTGTTGTATATTTCAATTAACATTATGATCTACCAATCTACTCTATGTTGAAATTTAATTCAGCGTATCAATTAATGCGAGTCCATGAGATTTTCAACAAAAACCTACAATCTTTGCAAGATAATAAACATCGAACTGTCTTCTTGTTTTTAAATCCCTCCCATAAAAACACCGAGAAGGTCAGTGTGATGGTAATATATTCCAGGGACAGAGGGCTCAATTTTCAGCCGGACTATCGGGTATCCTAACTTATATTTTAAGCCCCCTCCGTCGGATACTCTGATAGTATTTCCAAAGTCATCATGAACACATTTCTCCACACTACTAGCTACTTATTTGTCATAATACTCTCCAGACGTGTTTCGACATTGATTGGTGTAGTTTGAAAAAATATGTAATTAAATAACCTAAAAAGAGATCAAGAATAAATCTAATAAATATAAATATAATATATGCACTGTCGTTTCATCGATAACTCTGAAACACGTAACTGAACGAAACAAATCTGAGTCCAGTTTCTTTAAGTCTTGTATGAGAAATACCAAGACGATGATCGCGTTGAATTTCCTTTCTATTGAATGAACATCTTGACCAAGAAAATCTTGCACAATCTGAGAATTAGTATTCAAGAAACGGGAGGTGAAATCATATCGAGGTTCCATCTGTACGGCGTCATAAAACCTGACATAATCTTATGAACGAATGTGATTAATCATTTTAATGCAGTAGCTAATTTATGGACGCGTTTTGGTTCTGTTTGTGGAATCCACTTTAAACTATGTGATAATTTATTCTTATTTTAAGAGCATTCACTGTGAGTGACATGAAAATGAGTTCAGAGGTAAAACAATGACCTCTGTTTAAGATTTCGATGAGGGAGTAGTCTGTGTATGGCATTTCATTTGCGGAAAAAATGCCTATGTAAGTGACAGAACAGAAACTAATAGTAATCGTGGATGAGACAAAAATTCCGGCAGGAAAGAATTTTCAATTACAGTAGTAGTGGACGTTTTCACGTATATATGGCTTGTGTTTGTCAGTTTGTCTATTTTGTGTCATTTCAAGATGCGTGGTGTGATACGTCAGCGAATCTAAATTGAAAGCTGCCGTCTGTGTGACTGCTAGCAACAGAAAGCCTGAAGTAGGTAATTGTTTACACTTTGAGTAGAGTTGGCATGCTATTTTGGATCATACGTGGATATGCAAATGGAGTTAATTTGTAACACCCAGTGTAAGAATGAACTATGTGACAAAGAGCATTTGTGTCCAATTTATTTCAAAGTTTTTCTGACTCCTTCGTAGAAGCAGCAGCTAACCCTAGGAAAAGTGTCGTCTTCTGGCATGAATACAGCAAAACAGGTTGTGCGAAAAAAAAGAGAACGTCTGAAAACAGAGGAAATTTATGATACATTAGACAAAACCAAGCTACTGAAATTGCAGGAATTTGAATAGGTCATGAGTCGTTTCCTGCAGTTTCGTTTGTTATACGTGATCATAACACGAGGTTAGGTTACGTGTGTTGGAATAATGGGAACTGAAACGTTTCGTGTTTTCTTGTGAGTTCCAAATTATGTATTTTTATTTGTTAGTTCTGTCTTAACCGTGTCTATGCTCAGCATAGTATATCAATTATGATAATTACTTCCGTTTATAAAATTTAATGAACTTTAATTTTTTTGTAAAATGTAAAAGGCAAATATTTAATTAAATTAAATTTTAAACACTCAATTGTCATTGACTTTTTAAACATTCTGTATTCATCTTTCCTTCGAAACACTTTTCGTGGTAACTGTTTGATGTATTAACTTTTAAACTAGAAGCGTTGTCCAGGTAAAGGGTAAAGCAATCCCATTACAGGCCTGGACAGGTCCTGGGGGTTCCAGGAGGTTGAAGCTCCCAGATTTCAAAACAGTCGGCACATGAATGTGGTAAGGTTGTCAGACCTACGCACCGGCCGCCTTTACCCCCAGGAAATATTCCTGGTACTCATTTCTGTTACAGCCGGAGTATACATAACGTTAACTCACACATATTGTCGAGTAACACGTACGCACTGAAAACCGATTTCACATATCCGGAGATATATTTTACTTACATATATAGTTATTTGCCGATCTCTGTGGTCACGAGGTCTGGTCGTAGGTGTGGGGCTGCTCGCTTGCTGGAATTGCTGGTTCGACTCTCGCCGGCGCCATTGATATTTGTCTATTGTGATTGTTGTGTCCTTTGCGGGTTAAACATCTTCGACTGGCCGATACCCCGTCCAGGGGAGTCCTACCGAGTGAGAATGTGTCAGCGATTGTGACAGTTTGCACTAATAACCCTCTACAACTACAATCAGTATGTGGAAGAGTTCAGACTAAAAAAGTACTTATTTACTTATTTGAGAATTTATTTTCTTTCTTTATTATTCTGACGTCTTCTACCTACGAATTCTAGGTGTACAGGGTTTTTTTTGCACTCACACACACACACACACACACACACTCGGTAGGACTCCTCTCAACGAGTGATCAGCACGTCTCAGAGACCTCTACCTGAAAAAGCACAACATTCACAAGAAATAGATATTCGTGCCCCTTGGGGATTTTAAGCCGCAATCCCCCAAGTGAGCGGCCGCAGACCCACGCCTAAGATCGCGCAGCCACTGGGATCGGCTTATTTATTTACATGCTGCTTAATTAACAGTCTCAATATTTAAAACCAGATATGTAAGCCAAATGATAGGCTTGTAAGATGAGTAATAAATTGTAAGTATGTGGAAGAAAAGAGTTGTGTCCGAATTTGTGAGGTATTTATGTAGAGGGACTGAGTCAAAGGAAGAAGATAAGGCTCCTGTAATTTAGCCACTGTTCCTGGAATTCCAGTCGACGCACTTTGCGTGTGAAGTAGAAATACTGGAGTCACTCCTGTTTGTACTTGGCGTTTTGCAGATACTTTTATTAAGCTCCCTGCCACACTGCCGAATTTTTTGTTTGAAAATTCTTCAAGTTATTTCTTGAGAGTCCTGAATTTGTGTCAGTGGCGTTGCGCAAGACTTAAATCTTCAAATTTTTCTTAATCGTTTGTAAAGATTGATGCATACAACTTTCCCATGAAAAGAGATTCTTCCATATCTTTTAAGAAGAATCACTCGCTATGTTTTAACTCCGACTGACATTCTTCAAAGTATGGCATAGGGCGGAGTTGAACAGGTTTTGTAATAAAACCTTGTATCCAGGGTTTTAAGTGTGATTGTGTGTGTCATGAGTGACTTAGTATTTGATGTTATTAAGTAGGTAGTTATAAAGGGGACTGCCTTCTAGAATATTAAGCCGTATAATTTTGTAGACCCTGACGGCTTGGAGGGCCACAATAAACGACCTCGTGTTGCAGAAGACAGTCTTTGTAGTAAATGGTACCTCATATGTACACCTTAGCCACATACCTATTCTGCTCTGTAACCCCGTGCTTGTAGGAACAATAAGGAAACTCTTGTAGGAAATGACTTAGACACGAAGTGTTTTTTCGGTGTTACTTTGTCTTATATTCTTTCGAAATTTTAAATCCTAACGAACTTTTTGAAGCGGTTATCTGAGGACCGTCGCGCATGTGAATGTATCAAAGAAGCGTCAGTGCACGTAGGTATCTTGAGTACTCCGTTCCATGCATAGCACTGCTGGAATAAAATAGACCACGATGTTTCTGCTAAGCGTCAGACAGTCATGGCATGCTGCAGCGCACTGGAGAGACAGCACCAGTCGTCATTAACTCTGCATGGTCATGTCCAATATATCACGCCCAGTTATAACTGTCAGTTATGTCAGCCGGCAGCTTTTATAATATTGAAATTCTTCTGCATAATGCCAACTGCTGAATGTCGATGAGACGCGTTCCAGTTGGAAGCTACCAAATAAGAGCTTAAATTATGACTGACGTCATAAATTATCATCCATTCTGAAGTTAACATGAACAAAATATTTTAATTATTTTGGCCTTCAGCAATCGTCGCACTGTTACGTCGTACACTGGAGGTCCTGGGTTCAAATCTAAGTCGGGATGCCAACTGCGTAGGGTAAGCACAGGAAAACCTGACATCATTTTCAAAATGATCCGCAACAACATAGCGTAAATGCAACAAGACACTCTGAACTTGTATGGTTTCTGTATTTATCGATATATTCTTTAGTCGTGTCTTTGTGTTACAACTGTAAAATTTAGGGAAATTATAAATATCTTTGCCTTCATCACAAACCGGTCTCGTGGCTCGTTTCAAGTAAGAAAATTTAAAATTGTGTTTTTTTAGTTCAATTTTCCTGGCTTTATTTTTCTTTAGATTTATAGTGACAAAGTAAATTGAGAAAACCGTTAAATGAATGTGCAGAACTGCTATTTAACATGCATTGAGTGTCGACTCTGAGCTAGAACCAAATTTTATCGAAATTCTTTTACAGAGACACAAGCAGCTTCAAACATACGCCCACTTACCACGAGAGCGTCAAAGGAATTCAGTGGCGAGTGTAGTGAGGATTTGGATCTGTAGTAATTGAAATGCCTTCTGTTATGTGACTAGTCTGTTTAGGCTTATACAGTGCTTGTTGTTCTTTGTTCAAGTATACCGATAAGTAGGGCCCTGTATTCACACTTCTTTCATAAATTCGTAACAGTTACAGCAGTCGTACATTTTGTGTTTGTACTGATTGCCAGATAATAACTCCGTGTGGTGCTCACGGTACCCAGCACACAGCCCGTTTGAACTAATTAACTGATTAAGTTAATGTCATTGTAATGAGCCATAGAATTCCACTAAATACTGATGAGCTCTACGTGTAAACGTGACACTAGCGGCTCGGCACGATCCTCTGCCGCGTCGTGATGTGTTGAAATATAACCGCTCTGTGCAAAGTAAATTATAATCCACGAAGTGTGGCAACAGATGTAGTGACTTATTTTGAACCCCTGTTTAGATAGCTTACTTTCATTTGTGTTATCTAACGATGCCGTCAGTTGCTAAGTTTTAAATATTGTCGGAAATAGATGCATGAATGACAGAGAGCCGAGTATTGTTGGAAGAAAACTGACAGTGGATAGCCGAAGTACTCGGAGAAAATCATGGCTCGGTGCTGCATTTCCCACATTGAATCTCACATGGGCTGGTCTCCGGATTCTTGTCGAACTGAGCTTTTCGAGTTCAATAACGTATTAATTATTCAGACTTTCAGTGATACACACTTTGTTTCAATGCGCCCTTTTTAGGCGCGTTCACAAAATAACATGGCAGTATGTCTATTTAAATAATATTTTATTGAGTGTTGGTATGTGGACATTAAACAGGCAGCCTGAAGTGCAGCAGACAAAACTGGAGTGTAGGATTATGATAATAACTTGGAAAAAAAACCTGGATATGAAACATTGATGTTTCCAGCAACAATTTATCACTCTTTATAATCTGTAATGCAAATCTGTTAAATGGGTCCAATATTGCTATCAACTGAAATGCGTAATACAAATTTGATATTGTGTAGTTGAAAAACATAAAGAGCGTGGAAACTAATATGTGATTTCATGCTTTAAAATAACTAAAACATTTTGGGTAGTATTCGTATGAAATACAATTGAAATCCTATTGCTTCAAGGGTATCAAAGTTTTGGGTATGTAGACTGAATTTTGCTACATGAATACATTAAATTATGTTACTTAATATTGCCAAACTTTGAAGTATGAAAGTATGAAAAGAGAGCTGTAAACATACTTGGAACAGTTTGCTTACGTCAACTGGATTAATAGGTCGATTAATCGGTTAATACTCTATTTATTCTGATGCGAGATGTGGCGGTTCAGAACCGGAAGGCCAGGCGAAACAAAACTTAACAGTCTATAGCGCAGTGGTGAGTGTGTGTGCTGCCTTTATGAACATGAGTAATTTGATTTTCTCTACAAATTTATCTGAAACATTTCTCGTTCTAAGAAGAATTGAGCAAAATATGATCACAAATGTATATCGGTCTTCATATCAAGTACCCGTTATTCGTGTCCGATTTTAATGAAACTTGAATTTTCTCGACAGATTTTCTAAAAACACTAAAATATAACATTTAATAAAAATTGGTCGGTTGGGAGCCGAGTTGTTTTATGTGGACAGACGGACAGACAAACATAACGAAGATAATTGTCGCTAATCGCAGTTTTGGGAAACTCGCTTAAACGTTAGTGTTCAAAGGGCCATGATTAGTCCACTCTTCTGAAAATAAGAGGAAAGAATGCTCTAATATTACAAGGATTAAAACTTAAAGACCAATGAAATGTTACTGTCGTGACGCTAACGCTTATGATTGTGTGTGTGTGTGTGTGTGTGTGTACATATTGTTCAAAAATTAATACCGGCTCTATATATATATATATATATATATATATATATATATA
>Ga0123357_10008335_pt1 | contig 12941 bp, 13 predicted proteins | sample TergutEmb28metaG_FD_89873 | JGI IMG/M metagenome (GOLD analysis project Ga0123357, IMG submission 89873) | Embiratermes neotenicus P4 segment gut microbial communities from Petit-Saut dam, French Guiana - Emb289 P4 | ecosystem: Host-associated > Arthropoda: Insects > Digestive system > Gut ...
AACACCTGTCGAGCGCAATCCCCGCCATTCATGGCGGGGTCAGCGAGACATGGCGTAACAGGCGCCGAAGGCGCCCCGCATTGTGTCGAGGAATCCCCAACCTTCAGGTTGGGGTGACTCAAATCCTCCGCCTTCCGGAAAGTAACGGAACGGATCAGGAGGCAGAAAGCCTCGCCCGCTGCGTGGCCGAGTGGTTTTCCCGCCGCCATGCTGCGGGTCTAAAATAAAGCAGATTTTCTAAATTTACTTAAAGAATGTTTCGCTACAGTAGTGATTTTTATCAAAGAATTATTACAGTAATTTAGAAAATTGGATGCTTTCCGGACGGATTGCCATTCGCTCCTGTGGGGCCGGAGAGAATCCTTCCAGGGTGAGAGCAACGGCAATCTTCCCGCCGGAAGGCGCTGGCGAAGGTTGATATAATGCCAAGCCTTGCAGATCCCTTGGCGCCATCCTGCGCCCTCACCTTCCGGAATACTCATATAACATGAAACGTCCCCGATCCAGCACTAAAAGACGTGTATCCAACGATGCTGCGGAATTGATACGCCTTGCCATCGGACTTTCCGAATCGGGCAGCCGCCTTGAGGATCTGTTCTGGGAACGGAAACTGATCCTGCTGATCGACCAGATGCTCGAATCCGGCGCGGAAGACGATTTGAACGCGGCGCTCGATCATTTCTACGAGAGCAACGGCAACGCCTACAACGTGCTCGCCGATATGGTGGAGGGGCGCTCCGAATCGGCATTCCTGATGGTTTCCCGGTCAGGCCCCGAGCCTTCCGGAGGAAGCGAACAGTTTTTCGACGCCCAGCTTTTCGCAGCGCCGATCCTCGCCTGGTCGCGCTACGCGATTCCTGCCGGGCCCTTGTCGAGATCGTCCGTAGAAACACTCACGGTGCAACTGGGCGCGCATGTGTTTGCGCGGGACGCGCAACTGGCGCTGGTCGATTACCTGTTCAGCCCTGACCAGATGCCTCCCACCTTCGTCGCCACCCGGCAGCTCCTGAACGCGCTCGCGGCCGCCGCGCTGACCGGAAAGCCGCTGTGCATGGATAGCGAGAACCTGCCAGAAACCAATCCTTTCCTTTCGGATACGCGCTACCTCATCGGCGCCGTCGTCGTGCCGCGCGATGCGGCGCTGTTCCGCTGGAACGAACCCGGAGCCACACGAGAATCCTCGCTCAAGGAATGGTCGCGGCAAGGCGGTCCGAACCTGGAACCCCTGCTCACCGGCTGCTCCTGCCAGTTTTTGCTGCCGGATGCCTATCATTCCGCACGCCGCCAGGCAGATACTGCCTCGCGCGAATATTCGCTCAAGGCCTCGATCGACTTCCTGCACACGACCGCCGGAATCGCGCCGGCAGAGTTGCGCGCCGTGATCGCGCCTTTCCGCGAGGAACGGCTGCTCGAGGAATACCGGATTGGCCTCGGCCCGCGCACCAACCCTGCGATCTATCATGGCAGCGTCTGGCCGCTTCTGGGCGCCGAAGACGAAAACAGCGAACTCATCGCTGAAATCGAAAAGAGCCTGCACAAGAACGGCGTCAAGGAAGTGGTGGTGCTCCACCACGATTTCCCCTTTGAATTCTGCGACGATTGCGGTGCTCCGCTTTATCCCAATATCAACGGCGAAACCGTCCACGCGGAAATGCCGGAAGAAACACATCCCTCACTGTCGCAGACCCTGCATTGAATGAATCGAGCGGGAAATGCCGGGAAAATGTGGCATTTTCCGCAGTCGATCTCCATCGTTCCCTTGAAAAACGGCAAGCGCAGGCCGTAAATAGAATCATGGCAGTCATGCGCCAGATTCAAAGGGCTTGAAAAAATCGGTAACAGCCGCATTTTCGATTCGGACCGGAAACGATTTTTCGCCAGGAGAACGATCATGAACCTCGTCTACAACAGCACCCACTATTCGATCCTGTCCTTCCCGGCACAGGAGCTGTTCGAACTGGTCGATAAAATCAGTGTCCGCGCCCTTCTGGTGCGCGGTTCCCGGGCGCGCGAATTGCGCGAGGCGATCGACAACATTCCCGCCGGGGAGCGCAACGAGGAAACGATAGATGCCCTGCTCGACGATTGCTGCGCCGGCGCTGCCGAACCGATCCGCTTCCACTGATTCCGCAAGCGAAAGGACGTTATAATTTCCTTCTTTCCTCTTGCCCCGGAGTCACGAAAAATGGCGCTCTACGTTTCCGATCACACGCAATTCATGCGCAGCCTGCTTGCCCGGAACCCGGAGTGGGTTTCGGAACAGAAAATCGGGCGCGCGATATGGTGGGAGAAGACTTCCGACCAGGAACAAAAAAAGGCTTTTGACGCTGCCAAGGTCGCGCCCAAGGCCTATCCCTACGACGTGAATTTCAATTTCTGAACCGATGATGGACAAAAGCCCCGCCATTCCTGGCGGGGCTTTTTCTTGTGCTGGATTCCTTCTCGCCGCGATCACTTCGCTATTTGCCGCTCGCGGATTTCCTCAAGGGTTTTGCAGTCGATGCACAGCGTCGCGGTCGGGCGCGCTTCCAGGCGCTTGATGCCGATTTCGACGCCGCATTTGTCGCAATAGCCGTAATCGCCGCTGTTGATGCGGTTGATCGTTTCCTCGATTTTCTTGATCAGCTTGCGCTCGCGGTCGCGGTTGCGCAGCTCGATGGCGATGTCGGTTTCCTGGCTGGCGCGGTCGTTGGGGTCGGCAAATACCGTCGCCTCATCCTGCATCGTGTGCACGGTGCGTTCGATATCGGAGATCAAATCCTCTTTCAATGACTCAAGCATTGTACGGAAGTGCGTCAACTGCTTGCTGTTCATGTACGTCTCGCCCTTTTTGGGGCTGTAAGGCATGAAGTTTTTATTGGGGCGTTCTTCAGTCATATCGAAACTCTTGGTTTTGGCGAAAAGGCGACTTAATAACAGAAAGGATGGGATGGGGCAAGCAAGCCCGCCAGTCGTGGATTTCCGCGCGGGCGAAAAAAGCGGAAAACACCGTTTGGCACAAATCCGGCACGGAAAAACACGGCTTTCCGTTCCCGTGCGGGGCCTCCTTTTTAACACGGCGGCGCAACGCACGCCGGAACAAAAAACGGGTAATTGCGAATTTTGAGGCAGGATGTGCAAAAGAAAAGCTAACGCCTCTATAATCGAGCATTCGAGGTCAGAAATGACTTCGAAGTCATTTATATTTCAAGGGCATTGAACGCCCTGACCCCTTCCATCAACCAAGGGATTCATTCGACCAAAGGGAGAACTGTAGTGAGCTACCAAACACAGTATCAGGAAAAACGCCGCTCTGCTTCGGATGCAATACGTCTGATCAAGAACGGGAACCATGTCGTCGTTTCCACTGGCGTAGGCGAACCGCCTACCTTGCTGAATGCTCTTTCCGAACAGCGTCGCGATTTCAGGGATGTGAAGGTGTGCCAGATCGTTCCCATACGCAAGTTCGGTTATTACGATCTGGAAACCGCCGAGAACGTCCGTCACTTTGCCTATTTTTATGGTGCTCCGACGCGTCCCGGAGGACAGGCAGGCGTCTACGACTTCCTTCCGAACTATTTTTCCGAAATACCACGGATGTTCGACCGTGGTCTCCTTCCGGTCGATGTCGTTTTCGCAATGGCCTCTCCGATGGATGAGCACGGCTATTTTGCCATCAGCCTCGGCACCTGCTACACGATGGCCGCCATTGCCAGGGCGCGCACCGTCGTCCTTGAAGTCAACCCGAACGTGCCTTTCACCTACGGAAATTGCCATGTCCACATTTCCCAGGTGACCGCGCTGGTGGAAAACAGCGATCCGGTGCAGGAAGTCGGCCTGCCGACCATCGGGCCGGTACAGGAAGCGATCGGCAAATACGTCGCCGAGATGATCGAGGATGGATCGACCCTGCAAATCGGTTACGGCAGCATTCCCGATGCGGTCGTGATGCAGCTCACGCACAAGAAGGATCTGGGCATCCACACCGAGATGGTCGGAGACGGAATCATGACGCTGCTCGAATGCGGCGCAGTCAACAACCGCAAGAAGAATTACATGCCGGGCAAGATGGTCGCCACCTTCGCGCTTGGATCGAAAAAGCTCTACAACTTCATGAACCGCAACCCGATGCTGGAAATGCACCCGGTCAGTTTCACCAACGACCCGTATCTGGCCGGTCAGAACGACAAGCTGATTTCGATCAATGCCACGCTGGAAGTCGATTTCCTCGGCCAATGCGGCTCGGAAAGCATCGGTCCGAAACCCTATTCCGGCACCGGCGGGCAGTCGGATTTCGTTCGTGCGGGGAATATCTCCAAGGGAGGAAAATCCGTCATCACCCTGCCTTCGACCGCGAAGAACGACACGATTTCGCGCATCGTCCCGATGCTGAAGGAAGGAACGCATGTCTCCACCAGCAAGAACGATGTGAACTACGTCGTCACCGAATACGGCGTTGCCCAGCTCTACGGGAAGTCGGCCAAGCAGCGCACCCGTGAACTGATTTCCATCGCCCACCCGAACTTCCGCGCCGAACTGACCGAAGCGGCGAAGAAACTGGGTTTCTATTGATCGCGGTTTGAACCTTCGACAAAAAGGGCCGCGCTTGCGGCCTTTTTTGTCCTGTCCATCGACCATGGCTCTCCGCGAAGTCCGCATGCCCAAGTATCCCCCGTGCTGGGAAAGCTGCGGCGCCTGCGCCAGCGGCGAAGTATTTGTGCTCGAAATCCATGCCCGGCCCGGCGACGAACTCAAGTTCGACGACCCCATCCTGAGCCTCGAAACAGGGAAAGTCGCCCTCGATATTCCCTCCCCTTGCGCTGGAAAGGTTGTGGAAGTTTTTGTCGTTCCAGGCCAGAGTCTTGAGGCCGGGCAATTGATCCTGGCGCTGGAAGAATAAGCCGGAGATCCGCCGCACATCGAAATCGGCGGGATTTTCCGCGCAGGTATAATTCAATCCTTTTCAACTCTTCATGGAGCGAGGCAATCCGATGGCACGAACCGTCAACTGCATCATACTTGGCTGCGAGTCCGAAGGACTCGAACTTCCTCCCATGCCCGGCGCGCTGGGCAAACGGATTTACGAGAGCGTTTCCAGGGAAGCCTGGCAGCGATGGGTACGGGTGCAGACCATGATCATCAACGAAAATCGCCTCAACCTGGCCGATCCTTCACACCGCAAATATCTCACCGAACAGATCGAGCAACATTTCTTCGGTAACGGCGCAGACCGTCCTCAAGGCTACGTGCCGCCCTCCGCCTGATTTTTTTCTGGAGCATTTTCATGAGCATTACCAATACCCCCAGCGGACTCTCGATTGAAGAACTCTCTCCCGGCGAGGGCGATGCCGCGCAAAACGGCGACACCGTGACCGTGCACTACACCGGCTGGCTTGCCGATTGCCAGGCGCCCGGAACGCATTTCGATTCCAGCCACGACCGCGAAGAACCCTTCAGTTTCACCCTGGGAGAGCGCCGGGTCATTGCCGGCTGGGAAGAAGGAGTCCTCGGAATGCGCCCCGGAAGCGTCCGCAAGCTGACCATTCCCCCGGCGCTCGGCTACGGAGCGCGCGGCGCGGGCGGCGTCATCCCGCCCAATGCGACACTGGTTTTTGAAGTCAGCCTGCTTGAAATCCGATGAGCGAAAAGCCCGCGCGTCGTTCCAGGCCACCCCCACAACGCCCGGAACCGCAACCCCGGCGGCAAGAAAATCCTCCTGCCGCCGGAGTGCGCGTTTCCAAACTGATGTCCGAGCGCGGCCTTTGTTCGCGCCGCGAAGCCGACGAGCACATTGCGCGCGGACGAGTCTTCGTCGACGGCATGCGCGTGACTGAACTCGGAGCGCGCACTTCGCCTGAAGCCACGATCACCCTCAGCCAGAAAGCCCAAAACGAGCAGAACGCGCGCGTCACCCTCTTGCTGCACAAACCCGTCGGCTACGTTTCCGGGCAGCCCGAGCCCGGATTCCAACCTGCAATCAGCCTCATCGACGCCGCCAGCCAGTGGCGCGAAACAGCGCGAAAAACCTCTCCCTCCCGCACATTTTCCCCCGCGCACCTGCGCGGCCTCGCCCCGGCGGGCCGGCTCGACATCGACTCCAGCGGCCTCCTCGTGCTGACACAGGATGGACGCATTGCGAAGCTATTGATCGGCGAGGATTCGGAAATCGAAAAGGAATACCTGGTGCGCGTTTCCGGCACGCTGGACGAAAACGGCCTCGCGCTCCTGAACCACGGCCTCAGCCTCGACGACAAGCCGCTCCTGCCCGCGCGCGTCGAATGGATCAACGACGAACAATTGCGCTTCGTCCTGCGCGAAGGCAAGAAACGCCAGATCCGCCGCATGTGCGAACTGGTCGGCCTCAAGGTCATCGGCTTGAAGCGCGTGCGAATCGGGCGAATCCTCCTGGGCAAATTGCCGCCGGGAAAATGGCGTTACCTGCGCGAAGACGAAGCCTTTTGAGAACACGCCGGGGAACCGCTTCCGGACTCCTCGCCAGAATTGACAAGGCAACTTGACAGAGGCTGTTAATAGCACCAATATTGGTACGAAAAACAAGTCTTGGAGCAGCTCATGTCACATGCAATCCTGGCGGAAATCTCCGCAAGCGTTTCCGAATTGAAGAAAAATCCCATGGGTACCGTTGCTTCCGGCGACGGCGCCCCCGTTGCGATTCTCAACCGGAATGCCCCTGTTTTCTATTGCGTTCCAGCGAGAGCCTACGAGAGCCTGTTGGAGCGGCTTGAAGATCTGGAGCTTAATGCGATTGCCGACGCCCGCAAGAACCAGCCCCTTATCGAGTTGAACATTGATGAGCTTTAAGCTTGGCTTTCTGGAAGAAGCACTGAAGGAGTGGGGCAAGCTCGATAACGGCACGCGGGCACAATTCAAATCAAGGCTCGCTGAACACCTGGAGAACCTGCGCGTTCCCTCCGCGAAACTTCACGCTCACAAAGACCGCTACAAGATCAAGCTTCGTGGCATCGGATATCGTCTGGTGTATGAAGTCCGCGACGAGGAACTTATCGTGGTCGTCGTTGCAGTAGGAAAGCGCGACCGCAGTACCGTATACAAGATCGCCGCTACGCGATAGACAAAAGCAGAGTTGCTTTCCTTTCCCACTTTCCCATATGCCCTCTTCCTCCTCCCCCCAGAACGAAGCAGCCCAGGTCAGCAATCTGCGGATCGCGCTGGTCGTCGCTGCGCTTGGGGCGATTGGGCCCTTTTCGATCGACGCCTATCTGCCCTCCTTTGCCGAAATCGGCGCCTCGCTTTCCGCGTCGAGGATCGAGGTGCAGCAAACGCTTTCCGCCTATCTCCTGCCCTTTGCCGTCATGTCCCTGTGGCATGGCGCGATTTCCGATGCCTTCGGACGCCGCCGGGTGATCCTCGTCGCGCTGACCCTCTTTGCCGCCGCTTCCCTGGGCTGTGCCCTGGCGACCCGAATCGAAATGCTCTGGCTGATGCGCGCAATGCAGGGGATATGCGCCGGCGCGGGAATCGTCATTGGACGCGCCCTCGTCCGCGATCTCTACCACGGCGTACAGGCGCAGAAATTGATGTCGAGCGTTGCCCTGATGTTTGCCCTCGCGCCCGCCATCGCGCCGGTCATCGGCGGCTGGCTGCATTCGTGGTTCGGCTGGCGTTCGGTTTTTTATTTTCTGTTCGCCTTCACGATGGCGCTTTTCGCAGCCTGCCTGCGGTGGCTTCCGGAAACGCTTCCATTGGAAAAACGCCAGCCATTCAAGCTCGGCTATCTCGCCCACGCTTACGGCGCCGTGCTGACTTCGCCGCGTTTCATGCTCATTTGCCTGGCGCTCACGCTCAATTTCATGGCTTTTTTCGTTTATGTCGCCTCAGCGCCGATTTTTCTGATGGAACATCTCAAACTCGACGAACGCGGCTTCCTGTGGCTGTTCGGCCCAACGACGGCGGGAATCATCTGCGGTTCCTTCATCTCCGGACACAGCGCCGGAAAACTCAGCACGGGCGCCACCTTGCGCCTCGCCTGCGCATTGATGGGAAGCGCGGCCCTCATCAATCTGGCGGTCGCCTTCCTGCTGCCGCCAGGCTTGCCCTGGAGCGTGCTGCCTCTTTCTCTCTATACCGCAGGGATGTCCCTGGCCGCGCCGACACTGACCCTGGCTGCACTCGATCTTTTCCCCGAAAAGCGCGGACTCGCGGCTTCCTGCCAGACTTTCATCCAGTCCGCCGGCAACGCGCTGCTCGCCGGCCTCCTGGCGCCGCTCCTCTGGCACACCCCGCGAACACTGGCCCTTGGCATGTGCGGCTTCTTCGCCGTTGGCCTGTTGTTGCTGTGGGGTTCCCAGAAATTGCAGAAGCCAGGCGCTTATCATTGATCCGGTTCTTAAACAGCACAACGGGGATCCCTGAAACGCCAAGGCACGATTTGAAACGCTGCCTCTCAAAAAAACCCGCCTGGCTCTCCCTGGCGGGTTTTGTTTGGGAATTACATACTTGACTTCCGGAGCCCGTATAGCGCATGGGTTGAAGCTTGTAGGGGCGGCAGGATGCCGCCCCTACAAAGCCTCCATCACAATCTACAGGCAGGTCGGCATTGTTGTTGCTGCAATATTCCCGGCGTACCTTCCCCCTATGAGTACGGTGAATCCTCAAAAGAGGAGATCGACGCTTTCGGGTTTTTGGATGAAAGACTACAGGTCTTTATCATCTCCGAAGGCGCCGCTGCGCTCGGTTGGGGCGGCAGAGAGCTTGCCGCGAGCGGCCTCCAGGCGGAGTTGCGCTTCCATCAAGCTGGCGACCAGGTTCAACTGGTTGATCCGGGCCTCGTAACGCGCGCGGGTAGCGTCCAGGAGTTCAGTGATCGAACTCTTTCCCAGCCGGTAGGAGTCCCCGGCCATCTGCTTGAGGGCGGGCAGGTTCGGCATCATTTGCGCACGAAAACGTTCAAGGACTGCGGTGCGCCGGGCGACCTGGACGCCATAGCGGTACACATCGGCCTGAACCTTGGCTTCCAGCAGACGCCGCCGCAGGTTGGCCGAGAGAGCCTCGGCGCGTGCCTTGTCGAGCGCGCCGCCGCGCGTGTCGAAAATGGGAATCTCGACCGACAGGCCCAGCGTGTTGGTCGCGCCGAACGGGCTGCTCGTCCAGAATCGCCCGGCGTTCAGCGAAACCTCTGGAAAACGCTCGCGCCGGGCGACCTCGATGCCCGCTTGCGCCGCTTCTTCTTCCCGGAGGGCAGCCACGAAGGCAGGGTTTTCGGAGGCTTCGGGCACTCCCGGGGCGACTTCCAGCGGATGCAGTTCGCCCACCCCGTGCGGCTGCCAGCCGGGAAAGCCGAGCAGGATGGCGAGCTGGGCCTGGACCTCGGCGACGGCGACTTCGGCCTCGGCCGTCTGCGTCCGCCAGGACGCCTGCTCGACATCCACCCGCAACAACTCGTACTGGCTCGCCATGCCGGCAGCCTGGCGTCCGGCGACGATGTCGCGCAGGCGGGAGAGTTCATCGACGCCTGCCGTCCGGGCGGCGAGCGTCTCCTGCGCGAGGAGCAAGGCGATAAAGGCCGCCCCCGCATCCGCCGCCAGATCGTTGCCGGAGGCGGCAAAGCGCGCCTGCGCCGCTTCGATGCCGCGGTCGGCGGCTTCCATGCGGGCGCCGCGCTGGCCGGCGATGAGTAGGGGCAGTTCGATCGACACTTCTTGCGCCCTGGTGCTGCCGAAATTGGTCAATTCGCCGGGCTGGCGCGAATGGTTGTAGCTCAGCGTGGGATTCGGCCAGGCGCCCGCCGTGCGTCGCTCGGCATGGGCGATGGCGATGTCCTGCCGTTCGAGCGCCACCTTGGGGCTGGCTTCCCGCGCCAGGGTCAGCACCGTCGACAGGTCGACGCTGGCGGGGGGCGTCTGCGCCGGAACCGGCAAGCTGGAGGACAGCAAGGCGAGGAAGACGATACCCACGATGGCGCCGCGATGGCCGGAAATAGCGTTCATTGATCGGCCTCCTCGGGGGTTTGCAAATGTTTCGGCGTAATCAGGCTGTAGATCGCCGGGAGCACGAACAAGGCCACCGCCAGGGTAGTCATCATGCCGCCGACCACGACCAGGGCGAATGGCCGCTGCGTCTCGCTGCCGATGCCGGAGGATATCGCCATCGGCAGCAAGCCAAAAAGCGCAAGGAGCGAGGCCATCAGGACGGGGCGCAGGCGTTCCGCCGTGCCCTCGATGAGCGCCGGCAACAATTCCTCGCCGGCGCGTCGGCGCGCTTCGACCGCCGACAGAACCAGCACGCCCATCAGCGAGACCTGTCCGAGCAACGCGATGAAGCCGATGGCGGCACTCACCGACAGTGGAATGCCTGCAATGAGAAGGGCAAAGGCGCCGCCGGTCAGTGCAAACGGCGCCGTGGCGAGAACCGCCAGGGCGCTGCGGCCATTGTTCATGGCGGCGTAGAGCAGGCCCAGCACCAGCAGCACCGCGACCGGCACCGCCAGCTTGAGGCGGTTGGCAGCGCGCTCCTGGTTCTCGAACTCGCCCCCCCAGGCGAAATAATGTCCCTCGGGCGGCTTGACCCTGGCCGCCACGGCTGCGATGGCGCGATTGACCGTCGACCCCATGTCGCGCCCCTCGACGTTGAACTTGAGCGCGAGAAAGCGGATGTTGCCCTCGCGCACGATCGAGGCGAGGCCATTGCCAATCTCGATCGTCGCCAATTCCCGGAGCGGAATGCGGGCGCCGGAGGGCGCGGAGATGACCAGGTCGGCGATCTTGTCCAGGTCGTCGCGGGCAGTCCTGGGCAGGATCAGGCGCACCGGCACGGGCCGCTCGCCTTCCCAATACTGGGTGACGACACGGCCGGCGAGCGCCGTCTCGATGGTTTTGGCGGCATCCTCGATGGGCACGCCGGCGCGCGCCAGCGCCGGGCGGTCGAGGCGCACGCGCAGTTGCGGGCTGCTCGCGTCGCGGTACAGGTCGAGTTCGGTTATTCCTGGCACATCCTGAAGCGCCGCCTTGGCCTGTTTCAGCGTTTCGCGCATGGCGTCGAGGTCGTTGCCGAAAATTTTGAGCACGACCTTGCCGCGCACTCCGCTCACGGCTTCCTCGACGCTATCCTTGATCGGCTGCGAGAAATTGAAGCGCACCCCGGGAATTTCCGCCAGGGAGGCGCGCATGGCGTCGATCAGACGCGCCTTGTCCCAGCCCGGACGCCATTGTGCCTGGGGCTTCAGGCGCACGAAGGTCTTCAACATGTTGACGCCTTCGTTGTCGGTGCCATCCTCCGGGCGGCCATGCTCGGTGTGTACGTCGTCCACCTCGGCGAAGGCGCCCAGCCGCCGATGCACGCCCATGAGAATGTCCTGGGCCGTTTCCATGGCGATGCTGGCCGGCATCTCGGCGAAAACGAACACATCCCCTTCGTTGAGTTCGGGCAGGAATTCCGTGCCCAGGCGCGCGGCGGCCAGACCGCCGGCCAGGAGCAGGCAGGCGGCAAACAGCAGGGTGGCCGTCCGCCCGGCGAGGAGGCGGTTCAGCGTCTGGCGATAGCGGCCCCGCAGCGTTTCCACCCAGGCAGGCTCGGTCAGCCGAGCGTGTTCCGGCTTGAACAGGAAAGAGCAGAGCGCCGGCACCACGGTCAAGGTGAACACCAGCGCGCCGACCAGGGCGAAGGCGTAGGTCAAGGCAAGTGGCCGGAAAATGCGCCCTTCCACCGATTGGAGGGTAAAGACGGGCAGGAGCGCGGCGATGATGATGAGCATGGCGTAGAAGGTCGGCCGTCCGACCTCCTTCGCCGAGCGGATGATCAGGCGCAGGAGCGCCTTGCGGTCGGGCGGACGCTCGATGTGCATGGTGTGGATGATGTTCTCGACCAGCACCACCGCGCCATCGACCAGGATGCCGAAATCGATCGCGCCCATCGAGATCAGGTTGGCGGGCAACCCCAGGGCATGCAGGCAGAGAAAGGCGACGAGCAGCGACAGCGGGATGACCGTCGCCACCACCGCCGAACCGAGCGCGCTGCGCAGGAACAGCCAGACGATCCCGGCCACCAGCAAGAAGCCGTGCAGCAAATTTTCATGCACGGTGGAGAGCGTGTGATTTACCAGCACGCTGCGGTCGTGGGAAACCTCGATGCGCATGCCGGCGGGCAGGATGGCCCGGTTGAGATCCTCGACCTTGGCGTGGATGCCATCGAGCACCACCGAGGGGTTTTCGCCGCGCCGCATGAGCACCAGTCCCTCGACCACTTCTTTCTGCCCATTCCAGCCAACCGAACCGCGCCGAGGCGTGGCGGCGAGCTTGATGTCGGTCACGTCGCCGACGGTGAGCGTCGATCCGTCCTTGCTCTTCAGGGGGATCTTCTTGATGTCCTCGACCGAGTCGATGAAACCGACGCCTCGAATGGTGAGTTCCTGGTCGCCGTGCCGCAGGAAGCCGCCGCCGACGTTGAGATTGGCTTTGCGGATGGCTTCCTCGACATCGCCCAGAGCCAGTCCGGCGGCGTACAGCCGGCCCGGATCTGCCTCGACATGGACTTCCTTCAGATAGCCGCCGAAGGGCACCACGTCCGCCACACCCTGTACCTGGCGCAGCACGCGGGTGACGTTCCATTCCATCTCCGAGCGCAACTGGTAGAGGTCGTGGCGGTCGCTGTCCAGGCGAAAGCGGAATATCTTGCCGAGCGGGGTGGCCTCCGGCGCCAGCGAGGGCGTCACCCCTTCCGGCAGAGCGGCCTCGGCGAAACGCTGGCTGACCACCATGCGCGCCTTGAATGGATCGACGTCGTCATCGAAGATGAGGGTCACGAGCGACAGGCCAAAGAGGCTTTCGCTGCGCAGCAGCGTCATCCCGGGCGTGCCGTTGAGCGCGCGTTCCAGGGGCACCGTCACCTGCCGCTCGATTTCCTCGGCGGCATAGCCGGGCATCTGGGTAATGACCTGCACCTGCGCGTTGGTGACATCCGGGAAGGCTTCGATGGGGGTTTCGAGA
>Ga0123357_10008336_pt1 | contig 12941 bp, 13 predicted proteins | sample TergutEmb28metaG_FD_89873 | JGI IMG/M metagenome (GOLD analysis project Ga0123357, IMG submission 89873) | Embiratermes neotenicus P4 segment gut microbial communities from Petit-Saut dam, French Guiana - Emb289 P4 | ecosystem: Host-associated > Arthropoda: Insects > Digestive system > Gut ...
AAAAAAAAAAAAAAAAAAAAAAAAAAAAAAAAAAAAAAAAATTAGAAAAAAAAAAAAAAAAAAAAAAAAAAAAAAAAATTACTGTAGAAAATGGAATTGTATTAAATAATGTGTAGAAGAAATCTGTACATTTCTTCAAATCTCGTATTACTGTTTCAGTTTTAACCCTTTAAACGCCGAATTAAATCCCATCTGCCATTTCCTGACATTATTAGGAGCTCACCATTTTCTCCACGTTAGCGGGTTAAGGGTTAAACTGAAATTATTTTGAAGTTCTTCAATAATATCATTATTCCTTGAACATGGTGTTTTACTTTCAGACTGCAATGAAAAATTGCACTTGCTATTAATAGGGATCCTTTTCTTCAGTAGCATTCTTAACGAACCCATGAAGAATGTGGCAATCTGAATCATACTTTGCAAAATGCTATCAATTCCACCGTTCAGCTTAGAGCCGTGGCTCGTGTCACCTCATATTAAGAAGGCAGGGGAAAATTTCCTCTATACGAATAGGATTTGTGTTATACGAACACATGTCACATGAAGCTGTACATTTGCCACATTGCAACACGCCAGCCATATATCCATTTCGTACCAAAACAAAAGACTTCCTGTTTACCAGATAAGACAAAAGACATACACAGTTACAAATATGTACATCTTGTGGCGCGCTTATAAGACTCATTCTTTTTCATTTATTTATCCAAGATGTAGTCTTAAGATACTGCGGATCCGTGGCTCTTCTTAGAACCACGTGGCAAGGCAGTTAAAAGAATAGACACCTGAAAGGATAATAAGGTGAAGGTAAAGCAGTCCCGTTACGGGTCTGGAGTGGCCTAGAGGGTTCCAAGAAGTTAAGGTTCCCAGATTTCATGACAACGGAACAGGATGGTGGTAAAGTTGTCAGCCTTACAAACCGGCAGCCTTTACCCCCAGGAAATGCTCCTGGTACTCATTTCTGTTAGAGGTTGAGTCGACCCCAGGGCCATAGTGCGATCGGAAGGATTTTATGTCAACGAAAAATTCGAATGACACCAGCTGGGATTGAACCGGCGACCTTCCGATTTGTAGCACAGCTCCTTAACCACTGTGCCGAAAGAATAGTACGCCCAAAAATGTAACACACCAAAACAGAATTACCTTACAGAAAGTGCAGGAATATTTACTGGTGGCCACTACTATGAATCGGAAATTACGGAAATATGATTTTACGTGTGGGTCGAAATAATTCAGTCGGCATAGCCAGTAGCTAAGAGCCGGACGGTAAGGAAATCCAATACCGGTGGGGGCGAAATTTTCCGCAACCATCTAGACCGGTCCTGGGGTCCATCCAGCCTCCTGTACAATAGGTACTGGTTTTTTTTTTCGGGGGTAAAGCGTACAGGTGTGGAATTAATTCACTCTCCTCCAAATAACGTTGAGGTTAAAGAAAGGGTAGAGCTAAACCTCTACTCCTCCTCTGGACCTGCACGTTCTGTTCGAGGGTGAAATTCACTGTACAATTTTAGGCGCTATCCTGCAAAGTCACTTACTTATTTGTAAGAGGGGAGTTTCTGACGATGTAGACTGCTTGAGATAGGTAGCAGTGCGGACGTTTGACTTTCCTGACGATGGAGAGGGCAGGTTCCCCGAAACGTACGTAAATTAATCACAGTACTCGACTTCATACCTCAGAGAGCACAGTTCTTTATATAATTTCGTTTGTGAAATTTGAGGTTCTCACAGCGGTACTGCTGAAGTTTCATCTAGGGTGCCACTGTGTGCCCGCCGGTAAGTTAAGAATATTAACAAGTTCTTCAGTTTGAAGCAGTCCAATAATCACTATCCTCGAACTACTTGGTTCAGAAGATAAATTGTACTACGATCGTTCGCAAAGTCGGGGATTGCCCAACAACTCAACTTAACATCCCAGATGACTTGTATCTTATAAATCTCCTTTGTTTGCTTGTATATTAACCCAAATTACCTTCGCAATCTTCGTCGTACTCGATAAAGTGAAACCATACAAATTCTTTAAAATATTTTTTAAATTCCTGGGTAAAATCTGCGAAAAGTGTTGCCATGTCTGTCAGCATGGAACTTGTAGGTTCCCAGGGAATGGATTGCCGTTGAATTCGACACTGTATATTTTCAATAAAATCTCTCGACCAAGTTGAATTTTGTTAAAAATCAAAACAAAACAGCATACATTGTACATCAAAGTTGAGACTTATATACTCTTATATCAATGTCTCGCTGTTCAAAGGGTAAGGACACGAGACGTGTTTTACGATCTCAATAAAACAGCACCATGGAGATGCAATTTGCGTAACAGATAATTGGGGAAAAAATATAAATATGTCATAATGTAGAACACTTACCGTTTTATACTTGGTTTATTCACTTAGTACGAAGCCAAACAGAAACAGTTTGTTCTGACGTAACGTAATAATCCAGTGACCTATTTTTCGTGTTGATGCGCCATGAACTTACGCGGTTTGCAGATGTTAAAGGAAATACAAACATGCAATTATGATATTTAACATGTATTGTTTACGTCTGGGCATATCTATCCTGTACGTAGCTACATTATAAATTATTCAGACAAACTAACCGACTTACAACGTGAAACAAATAAAATATATGTGTAAAACAAAAGAGGAAATGTGTGAAAGGTAAATTTAATTAACTTAAAATAGAGAGTAATATCAAGAAAATTAGAGATATGTATTGAAGCATAAATGGTTTCATGAAGGGTTACCAGCCTGTAATTAAATTTGTTAAGATGGGAGTTGTGATCTGCTGGAAGATTCCCATAGTACATTTTACAAGTGGAAGGAACTCGTCTGTTATTTATGGCACCTACATGGAGAGGGTGTTAGGCAGACTGGAATACTTACGCCTCAGCCACCAGAACCTAGGTCCAGCGCATTTGAGGTTTATATGGCCTTTGAAAAATCGAAAGATACATCACCATTTACTGATCCAACCCCAGTAAAACATATTCAAGTCGAACAGAAGTACCGAGATCCATAAATTCTGTTTGGAAGAAGGAAGAATTGCTTGAACAACAAAAATAAGGGAGAGAAAACCAATTGTGTTTCCATTTTCGAGGCATACCACTCTTATCACAACATACATATATGTACCTAACTTTATCCAACATTTTTGGTGAGGGTTAACTCCACATACAGAAGAAATAATCGGGGAGTATCATTTGAATTTCGACGTAACAGATCGAAAATTTATCAAATATTATACATTTCTCAAATACTTTAGAAAAATTTGTATTCAAGGTAAGAGTATATAAGCCACTTTTACACTAAAAGAAAGTGTGTGATTCCAATAGACGGATATTTTCTAGTGTTCTCATAAAGTATATTACACCCATGAAACTATTTTGGTTACACCGAAGTCCAGATAAGTAATCATTATCGTATTTTGAATGGTGTGAAACAAAAAGGAGCATCATAAATTTCGCTATTATATTTTCTCTAGAATATACTATTAAAAGGTCACAGGACAGCAGAAGGTACTAAATTGAATGGCATATGTCATATAAGTTGATAATGTTAAAAGCACTGGATGGCGATACAAAAACTAAAAAGAAAAAAAAACCAAATAGTCTCTAGTCACGATGTCGCTCTACAAGAAAATGTCAAAAGCAAAGTATTTTCTTATTTTCTGAAACGAAGGCAAGAAAAATCACAACATAAAAATAAACAATAAAACCTAGGATAATGCGGCGAAGTTCACACAACTGGAATGGACGCTAACAGATCAAAGCTAAGAGCAGATTGCATTGCAAATAATGCCTACGATCAGTTGATTCAGAATATTTGTCTTCCTATTGGACACCCAACACATGAAGTTTAAAGTAAAGAAAAGTATAATTTTGCCTGCTGTTTTTACGGGTGTGCAACTTGGTATCACGAATTATGGTAGTATATAAACTGAGGGTAATCCAAAACAGAGGGCTGAGAAAGAGTTGTAGATCTAAGAGTGTGGACGTAAAAGGAAGTTGGAGAAAATTTCATAAAGAAGATCCATTCATTACTTGTATTCCCCACCGAAATAAGAGTGATTAAATCAAGGAAGAGGAGATCTTGTTTGTATGGTGGAGAAGAAAAATGTATACTAGTTCTTTATTTGTAAACTTGAAGGTAAGAGACTAACTGGGAGAGTTATGGTTGGATGTGAGGATAATATTAAAACGCATCCGAAATGAATAGGAGAGGATGACGTCTATTAGGTCCGTCTGGCTCAGTATAAGGATAAGCTTGGTAATGAAGTGGAAGGTTCTATAAAACTCGAGGCATTTCGTGAGTGGTTGAAGGTCTACCAGCTCTTCGAGAAGACTGCTTTACAAAATTACTGCTTTAGGTTAGATAAGTAAGTTTTTTAGGCATCTGTAAAATGCAGATGAATTGTATTTGGTAAATCACACAGCACAAAATGTTTCAAAAGAGTGGAAATTTGAAATCAGATATGGGCGATAAACTTAACACAGAATCAACGTGTATATATACTGATAAATTATTCAAAAAACAATAACAGGACCTAATATTGGTAATAAAATTCTATTTTACATCTACCACTGTGAGTAACAAAAAATGTCATCCCGTTTGACTAAATCCGAATGTGGCCATATGTTACAATAAACATGCCTTTCCTCTATTACTGCAAGTTAAATTAAGGTCTAATAAGAGCTATTTTTTTTAAAGTGTACACAAATTTCTATATTAAAGGTGTTTTAAGGAGTATTTGGTGAAACCTTTAGGTACGATCAGTATATTTTTTCAGTATTCACATCACCCATTCAAACAGGTGTATGTTTCTGACGGAGTGGAATAAACAAACAGGCATGCATATTAGAAGGATGAAATTATTAGGTTTGTTATCAAACAAATTCCCTGTTCTCTTCTTCCCTACACTCTAAAGGTTACGAAACTGAAACAAACCCGTGGGTAGCGCTGGGTCTCATGATGACTTTCATGTGTTTCCGTCACAATGGCAACCATCTTATCAGCTTATCTTACAGATTAAACAAAAATTTTAATTGGCAATTACTAGCCTAAAGCCTTGTAAACGGCTCAATAGAAAAACAAAACCAACTCGAGCCCTATGCAAGGTACTTGTTATGCAGCATATGGTCGCCATTGATGTTACACAACAATTCTACTAGAGCTGAACCAACTGGATCACTTTATGTTTACTTTGTTTTGAGTAGTCCTCTGACGTCATTGTGGAACAACCATGTTATTTCTCACAGCCACTAACGCATTTCTGATTTAATTATGGGTGTAGGAACCGTTTCTGAAAAACTAATAACAATAATTTCAAGCAAATTTTTGACTTGTACTTCCATTCAATTGTTAGCAATAAATATCTTCGGCTACTAGAAAGTGCAAAGTAACGTTTATGCCGCCGTCTATACTGATCAATCACTGAGCAAAATTTATGCGCCTAAATATTCAAAATACATTAAATTTTATAAATAATAAAATGAGGTAGACTTTTGTACTTGGCTTTTTAATTGAATGTCTTTTTAAACAAACACCAGTGTTCGGATGACAGGTTTGTTTCCGTCATTAGGTAAAATGAGTATGAAACTTGCTCAGTTGAGTCCATTATATACAGCAAACATTTATGCACAAATACTTCTCTGTATGTAAAGGTATCCATAGAATAAATATTCTTTTCTGTTTTACTCCCCAGTGAAAGACTTAAAAAACGTATCTCTTACATCTGTTACCTTATCTTTCCGTCTGACTATTTGGAAACGTGTAAGAATGTTCGTTAAAATAAAATGGCAAAAAAGACCACTCTACAATGGGGACCCCTACGCCTTTCTTTATTTTCGAAGACATATCTCTAAATTTATGACGGAACGAAAAATGTTTAGAACAAAAATTTTAGAGTGAAGTAAAATGTGCCCTTCCTGTCATGAAGGTACGGAGAGGTGCAATGTGTAGCTCCGCTCGTCCCAATCTCGACGGTACATGGAGGTGAGTAGTGCGCGCAATGGTCCGGCCTATTTGCCACTGAGAAAGAACTCCTTCGCCCACTGTAGGCTGGATAGACTTGAGGGCCAAACTGGACGTGTTTTGAGGCAATAAAACCTCCTGCCCACACCGGGTTTCGAATTCCGGCCCGTCCAGCCTGTAAAAGAATCGATACACCAAACACACTACCCTGCCCCGTTGTAAAGAGAATTAAAACTCAAATGTGACGACGAGGTTACTCTCCTGAACGCCTCATAATGCAGAAATAAATACAGAAACAGAAATAGCGGGTCAGAATTGTTATGAGACGAGTGTCACGCCAATTCTTAATTCTTCAGTTCGAAACTGAAATCGGTTTAACTCTCAGAAAGGTTGTACATGGTTTTGTTAAGAAAAAGAAAAAAATCCAAAAAGGAAAAGAAAATATTTCGCGAATTTACCGAAACGCCGTCTGAACCACAGCGCACTCGCCCTTGTCATAAAACTGGAAAATCCGTCACATTAATTACAGGCAAGATATTTCCACAGATCGTAACACTTCCGGCGCCTTAGCCACTTACTTTAAATATTTTGTATAACTTCAAGGGAAAGAGTGAAGTGTATTTATTTTAAATGTTCCTATCGAAGTTTTACGTAAACAAGGAGATTCACAATACATCGTCTTGGATGCTCCACTATTCTCTTTCCTTCAGTCTCGGCTTTTACCTCGCAGAATACTCTCTTTCAGTTGTGAAGTCCGAATTTTCATGTGAATTTTATCCACCTCTTTCCGATATTAACCGAAATCGAAATATGTTGATTTTTTTTAATTTACCAAATACATTTTAAGAAAAGTTGTTCGGTAATATTTGCACTCTTCTATGCGGATGGACAGAAGGACGGACAGACAGATATGACAAAGTTACCAATGACTTTTCGCTAAGCGAATGCGCCTAAACACTGACCAGTTCTTTATGTTTAAAGTTATTGATTTTTCTTTATATCTTTGTTTTTACTCCAAAGCCTCCTAAACAATCTCTCCTGTAGGCTCTTCCAAAAAAAAATGTAAACTCTTTTTGTCTCTTTCCAAGCGTTCTGCATGCGTAGTTCACTTTATCTGCCTTTTCTTTAATCTTATTAACAATATAAAATATTAAGCTATATCTTAACTAACCCTTTGCATTTTTTCCCCGTTAAAATACTGCACCATCTCTCTAAATTAATATTTTCTTTACAATTGACTCCTTCAAAACACTGATGCCCCCCTTTTCCCTTAAATGAAAGAACTGATTATCACCTCTCTTAACTTCGGTATTACGAGCTGTTTTATCTATATGGTACATTACCGCAGCAATAAAGGGGATCAAGAAGTCTGATAGGTTCATAATAATTACCGTTGTGCATGAACCAAGTCTTATCTTACGTGATCCAATGTAAAATCCCATAATGTAGGTCAAAAGATACTTTAAAATTGTGATAAAATTACATGCACTTTACTTCTGCAGCTGTCGTTACAAGCTGTGGGTTGCGTTTTAACAAATAAACTATCTTAATATTTGATAATTTGAATACAAATAAAAAACCATGAACTTCAGCCCAAAAATGTTTTAAAGGGTGAAAATTTGCATATTATTAAGGTACTTGGAGAATTTTATGTTGTCTACGTTTCCTAGAATCCAAATGACGACTTAGAATTTAAAAAAAGTTGCCACTAGCTTTAAAAGGGTACGTCAAACCGAACCGGTGTATATACACACATCAAGCTAGCAGGAGGTAGATTAGATTTGCATTTGGGTTCGGGTCCTCTCAGCCCCGATGCACCTAGGCCTTGATTGGGGTGGGCTCTTCGTGCCCCATATCGAATCATGGGAGCCCCGCACCCTTACTATATTTCCAGATGGCCCCTAAGCCTAAACTCTTAATATCCTCTGGCTCCAAGAAAAAGTAGCCCAGATACGCATGCCTGAGTGAGGCCAAAGCCTCGCACTGACATAGAATGTGAGCCGAGGTTTCCTCTCCCACCCCGCACTTTCTACACAAGGGGCTGTCAAGCAGCCCCAGTAGATAGAGATGTCTCCTCAGGGTGTTATGATCCGTAAGAAGTTCAGTTACAACCCTGGTTGAATCCTAATAAAGGTCATAAATTTTTCCCTGGTACCAGACTAGGTACTGAGATAAACTCTCGATCCTGCCTTTAGGTATCACCAAGAACTCGCCATTGGGCCCCGTGCTGGTTGGCCAGCCAGCGACTAAGCCTCTTTTGTAAATCGCGCCTGGAGACCCCCAGGGTAGACTCCGGTCCAAGAAACCTCAGAGCAGTGCCGTCCCTTGCAAGCCCATCGGCAATTTCATTACCTCGTATACCAGCATGTCTGGGGACCTAAAAAAATCCCACGGCATGCCGGAAAGAGATATCATTCAACTCCTTTTGGCACTGGTGAACCAAAAGAGACGTTCTAACGGCCTTAAGGATTTTCAAGGCCGCTAGACTGTCATAGCAGTTACGTATTTCTCCGTTCAATTCTGAGATTGTATCTCATAGGCACAGCCTAAGATAGCATATATCTCCGCCTGAAAGACTGTTGCGTATCTACCTAGGGAAAAGATGAGTCTTCGTCCTACCGATTGCCCATAGACTCCGACCCCGGTCCCCTCCTTCATCTTGGACCCATCTGTAAACCAGACGAGCCCTTTGACTGCAGGGAGAGCGCCAGTTGCTTTTATCCAGTCCTCCCTCTTCAACATTGTAACCCTATAATGGGGTTGAAAGTTGTATGCTGGCCTCATAACATCGACCTCCATATTAAAAATGGGATCTGACTGCTGAAGCCATATCAAAATACTGCTGTGTCATCTGTTGGGATGTAGGTAAAAGCAACATCCCAGACTCCAGAGTCGATGCGCAGCTGACCTAACCTCAATGAGAACCACCAAATCCAGTGGGGGAGGCAGATGAGTTCTTCCACAGCATTGGGGGGAATAGTGCTCATACTTCCCGTTATCCCTAAGAAGGCTAATCTTTGGACCCTGCTTAGTTTCCTCTTGGCACTGGCCGTCTGACAGCCAGGCCACAATACCAAGGATGCAAAATTGACGGAGGGCCTGATGATAGCAATGTACAGCAAATGAACCACCCTGGGTTTCAGACCCCACGTCACACCACAGGCCCACATCGAGTTTTGAGCCTTCTTCATTTTAACATCCACGTGTTCCTTCCAGGTAAGACGTGAGTCCAGGATCGCTCCTAGGCATTTGACCGACATGGAACTTAAAAGGGTCTTCCCAACAGACAGAGCTCGAAGAACCCTGTAAAGTTCCTCTTTCTGGTGAATGCAACAAGCCCGGTCGTGGCGGGATTAACCGACAGACCAAGCCCGCCACACAACAATTCAACTGTATGCTGGGCCCAGTGTATGAGCCTTGATACCGTGTTTGGGAATTTTCCCACCGCTAGGAGACAGATGTCACCGGCATAACCCTGTGCATAAACGCTCCCCTCATTGAACCTTACTAGCAGTTCATTCACAACAAGGCACCATAAGAGGGGTGATAACCCCCCCCTGAGGGCAGCCTCTGGACACCAAGACACTCCTGCAGACACCCCCGAAAGCCGCCGTTGTCAGCCGACCCTCCACGTTGGCTGTAATCCATCGTACGATGGTTTTATCTAACTCATGTCTGGTCAATGCTAAGCACCCCCTCTATATCTAGAAAGACATCTGAGGCAATCTCCTGCTGATCCAGATCCTTCTCAACCCGTACTACGGGCTGGTGAAGGGCCGTTTCCACAGACTTCCCAGCCTGGTGTGCATGTTGGTTTGGGTGAAGTGGCTGAAGCGCCAAAATTTCATCCTGTAAAAATTTATCCACCAGCCCCTCCATGGTCTTCAATAAGAACGATGTGAGACTGGTGGGTCTAAAATCCCTAGGTCCACAGTAGGAACTCCTAACGGGCTTAGGTATAAACACAATCTTAGCCTGGCGCTACAATGCTGGAATATATCCAGCCCCAGGGAGACGCGAAAGATCCTTAACAGGTACACAATAAGGATCTTCCTCCCTCTTGCAGAAGGGCCGGGAAAATCCCGTCCATGCCTGGATTTTTTATGGGGCGAATGAATCAATCGTCCACTCCACCCTACAATAGGTAATGATCCTCGCAACTACCCCCCAGTCCACACGTGTGGCGCGGTAGGCAGCGGCGGGTACCACACCCCCTTCCACAGAAACTGAGTCGGGGAAGCGAGTAGCAAGCAAGAGATTCAAGGTTTCCTCCTTTCCTCCTCGGATTGCCTACGCTCTCCGGTAGGAACGACCAAGGATTCCAACCTAGTTTTAGGTTCCTAAGATAGAGTCCTGTGTAACCTAGCCGACCTAGGTAGATCGTTAACGGAGCTACAGAAGGTCCAGCAGTTCTCTTTGTAATTATTGCGTACCTCCTTCCTATATCTTCGTTGAGCTCTCTGTGGAGTTCCCAACTAGATGATTTGTTGTCAGTCCGGCACCTGTCTGATTTCTCTTCTGAGGGACTCTAATTCCGATGTCCACTTCAGAGTTTTTTTCCCATTCTTAGTAGGTCTAGGAGGGCAGTTATCCTCATAAGCGATGAAAAGGGCCTGTTGAATCCAATGAACAGCAAGCCCCAATCCAGCTTCGTCTTCCATGCTCATCTTGGGTCCTCTCTCTAGCTTATCCCTCAGGCCCTCTCGGAAGGAGTCCCAATTAGTGCCCCTAGGGTTCCTGATTAGGAGTGCCGCAACGGATCCCCGTAGAGTGAACAGAATATGTCTATGATCCGATAGGGAGGGCTCTTGTGACATCTCGCAACCAGTGATGCTTTCTAGAAGTCCGTAAAACCCCGGGGTAATATCAGTCACCTCTTGCCTAGAAACATTACAAAAGATAGAATCATTGCCCCGATTGGGAATCTCTAAATTCGAAGAATTGAGAAACTGAAGCAGGGACTCCACTCTACTAATGCAGTTGGTGCTACCCCACGCATTACGGTGTGCACTGGGATCGCACAATTAAGCGTAGATTCTCATTCTCACAGTATCGCAGGAGTTTCTCCATCTCCCTTGACGGGGGAGGATCCTCGGAATCAAACGGTAGATAAGCAGAGCAAACGAATTCTGCCCCTTCCTCAATATACATTATTAGGATTGCTACGATGTCCCTACAAGAGAATCCCGGCAGGACACATGCGTTCATGTTCCTCCCAAGGAAACAGGTTCTAGATATTTCCTTCCCTCTAGCAGAGTAAAGGTTATATCCAGGAATATTCAGGCCCATGATTCAGTCCTTATAATACCACGGTTCCTTCACCAGTGCCGTGTCTATTCCTTTAACGCCTACTGTTCTGGTAAGAATTCCAGAAGCAGCGATGCTATGTTGCAGATTGGCCTGAATGAAAGAGATGGTACTCACCATAACCCGTTCGGTCTCCTCTAACTACTCCTCTTACTTTTTTCCCATCCGACTTGGCGCCCAGAAGGGAGAATGTGTCCTGCCTCACACCACTGAAGGACCTTCATCTCAACCTCTCTAACACACTGACAGAAGCTGCATCAATACTGAGCACCAGTCGGACCCTGTTGGACTCCTCCCCGCCCTCATAGGCGCTCCAGTGCCTAGTGTCCAGACTCTCGTTCAGCCTGCGAAGCCGCAACAGTTATCGCTCCTCGTCCTCCGTAGGGCCAGGAAACCAGGGCACCACCCTCTTGTAGTTGGGAAGAGCATCCAGGCCCACTAACTTGAGCCTGGATCCCTCCCAGGCCACGAGGGTAGGTACCCTGGCAGCCAAACTGTCTTTGGTCAATTCGTCGTGGCAGACCACAATAGCCGCCCCTTTAGCCCAGTAGGAATCAACCAGCCTGGGGTGAACCCCGCTTCAGGGAACTCTTCCACAAGTCGGCCGATCGCCCTCTGAATTTTGTAAAGTTCTCTTTGGAGATCTGACTCTCCGGATAGTTCTCACAGACAACCGCCACCCGAAGGCCCTCCCGAGCGACCCTGGCGTAACTAAGTTGCCCAACCTGTTTGGGCCTCTTAGCCTGCCCCTTCGGGAGTGCCTCCGGTCGACCGCTGTCGCTTGCTTGGGTCCGCTGGGAGCCCTCTACTCTCCGTAGATTTACCCCGCTGGACCCGGGATGTACCGGGCTTCTGCGAAGTTTATGGTTGACCGCCTGGAGCAGACCGAGTTTGGTCACCGACAGAGTCCCCCGAAGTAGCCTCCGCGAACCTAGTCCCCCTAGCCTGCTTTTTGGCAGCACCACAACGGTTCTTGCCAGTGGCTCGGAGGCCGAGAGTGCCGACCTTCTCTGGCAGGTCCTCCAGGTTCTCCGAACTTCAATTACTGGGAGACGGGCGTCCCCCCACCAATCAGGGGATTCTCGCCCGCTCCTTGCTCAACTGGTTCCGCCCAGTTGCTCCAAACTGCGGGGTCTCTGTGCAGCAACCCTTATAAGAGTACTCAGATGCGGAACTCTCCATATCCTTTAAGTTTCATTCGTGCGCTCCATTTCGGTCCCACGAGTAATGAGGAAATATATGGTCCGCCAAGTAGAAACCCCGTACTTGGTAAGGCTGAAATTACCCCTGAGAGGTCGCCTGGTATCCCACGGGGTGCCGTTTGGGACCGACTCACACACTGCCATTCATCCCATAGGCGCGGCACTCGCCGTAGGAATGGGGATATTTTTTCAAGGCGTGCTCTGAGCAACAGGGTCACCTCTCGTAGGATATGGCTCTTCGCCATGCACAGAAGGTTTTGAATGTTGAGAGGCTATATAACGCATCTATCACCCCTGGGAAATAGCTGAAGCCCCTCCAAAGGGTTACCTACGTCTCCCTAAGGAAACACGGTGGCCCCGGAAACGGCCCGACCGACTCCCCTTGACCCCTAGCAGGAGGTAACACAACGTGTAGGAATACGGGAGTGCTGATAAGTTCTTAGCCCGACCAGGAAGGAAAAAATGC
>Ga0123357_10008337_pt1 | contig 12941 bp, 8 predicted proteins | sample TergutEmb28metaG_FD_89873 | JGI IMG/M metagenome (GOLD analysis project Ga0123357, IMG submission 89873) | Embiratermes neotenicus P4 segment gut microbial communities from Petit-Saut dam, French Guiana - Emb289 P4 | ecosystem: Host-associated > Arthropoda: Insects > Digestive system > Gut ...
ATTACAGAAACCACATATTCCTGCCAGTTTCAATATGTATTTGGTAATCAATAAGTGAGTAACAGCTGTCAAAGTTTCAAACTTCTCTGGCCATTATCTCCGTAACCGTTCCACTTTGGACATTGTTGTTTTGGGTTATATCGGTATATTTTAGCATAAGGAACACCCTCCCGAAGTCTGGCACATTCCTCCTGGGACATCCTGTATATATATATATATATATATATATATATACTGCGTTCTTCCCTCTCCCCACAAAGTTAAATTACTGATCCACAACTCTGGGCCCATCATCTTCATTTAATTTTTGTGACTTAAGTGCTTTGTTTTGAACATTGTTGTTATTTGCAAAGCTATCTCAGTTGGTAGGTTGCTTATGACCACTTTTCTTTCCCCCACATTCTTGACAGTATGACAGAGTATGCGTATGCCCTCGGGAATATTTTTAGTTGTGAATGTTCAGTGTGGGTGATGATGGTGATGTCCACTTTTAAAACCACATAACAAGAAATGCTCTGTAATGGAAATTGACATATTTTATACATGCTAGTGTTAAAAAGGTTTGTGGACTCTATGAAGTTGTGTTTGTCACTGTGATGAGAACTTAGATTTTGGTCTTCTGGATTGTGATACCATGGTTACCACTGTTACAGATGAACCTGCCATCTGCATCTTCATAGTGAACATGAAGGTGGCAGGTTCATCCAAAATATCGTCAGTAACCAACTGCTGGGCTGTCCATTGTCATAACTCAGAAGATGATAATCTGGAGTTCTGGTTATTTGTTTCTGTTGTATAGTGTGAGGCAGATGTAGTAGCAATCCTTAGAAAATTCACTGCTTTTCCATAAATTTATGAATTAGAAAAGATTGGGGACCATGCTATAGAGAAATGTATGCTGGGAGATAAATTTATACTGATAATTCCCTTTTGGCACCTTGCAAGGATTGGTGCCAGCTTGTTCACAGCTTAGTGGAAACTAGTTGCAGCTGGAGTGCGGAACTGCAGGTGATTGTGCGCCACCAAACACTAAATTCCATTATCATTATTTATTATGCATGTCTTAATATAAATTCTCATTTTAGCAGTCCTTTGTCTGTTGTATGCTGAAGAGCGTAGTGCATCATATTTTATTATATAGTAAGCTGTTTTGATTCTTGGCCATTTTTCTGGTTAAACTTGATTTTTATAACAGTGAGGAACTTGTTTAAAATACTGTTTTCACACTAAAAATGGTAAAAATGTATTTGTTGTTTTTACAGTTATTGAAAGCATTTGAAGTTCTTGGTCACTGGGAAAAATTGCATGCTGCTGTTTGGTTAGGAAATAAATCTTAGTGGAAATGACTGCTTGAGAATGTACACCTCAGTAATCAAGTAATGACTTGTAAAATACATAGGTTGTGAAGATGCGAACTTGATTGAACTGCCTCTTGACTCAAAATTGGACAGTGGTTGGATTTTGTGAACATGGAAATGAATTGTTAGGTACCATTACAGAATATGTCACTCACCTGATGGCTGTTCAAAGCAGACCATACTGTGTTACATGGAATGAGTTAATTTTAATATTATAGTGGACTGGAAACAGAACATAAGATGGATGTGCATGAATCAGACTCAGTGGTGGGACTAGGCAAGGTGGTTCAAGCATTAATGCTTATGACTTGTGATGGGGAGGTGTCTGGTTCAAATCTCTTAACATGTTTGAGGGTTATGTTGGTTTTTACCTTCCAATAAAGAAAATGTAAGGAAGGGACTTCAGATTAGGTCACAACCATGTCCTTCCTCTTTCTTTGTTATTCATTTTTCGATAATCAGCCTGTCCTTTAATGTCATAGTCTCATCCAGTGACAGCATTGTTAAGTAAACCACAAATAAATCTTAGTACTGGTGTTTAATATTTTTGACATTTGTTCTCCTTCTGGGAATTTTTTAAATTTAGAGTCTAAATTAATTTAAATTAAAACCTGAGTTTTAGATCCTTTTCAATTAAATAAAGTCCTTCTTAGAGTTAGAAAAGTTATTTAATTTTAGATGAACATTGTTGGAAGTATGAAGGTGTATATTTTGCATGCTTTATTTTTAGGCTCCAAAATGCATTGTTCCAAATGTGATTGTTTTTAAGAGCTTGTAAAATAGGCATATTCCAATGAATACAACTATACATGTCTAGTTTGAGGGTGGATCTTAAATATACAGAATCTGATCGTGCATATCTGTTACTCTGTTTGCAAGTTCTTTGAGAGACAATCATATTCCTTTAAAATACATTGCATGTTTTCAAAGTTTCTGGTCATTATTATTCAATGACATCTCTGTTACCTCAGTTTGTTTGAGAAATACCCAGTCTTTGTGTCGCAGGATGTAATGATATTAGCAGTTTATATGGAAGGTTGAAAGTGGCATGTGCTGAGATGTGGTGGATGGTAACTTGTATGTAAAGTGCGATGTTTAACCAGAAATAGTAAGCAATGAAAGTGATGGCCTCAAAATATTTCAATTCCTAAAAATTTCTTGCAAACATGCTGTAGGAAACTTCGTAGAGGCCTTCATGAGACACACAAGAGGTTTCATTTATATGCTACTGTGATTTTTGAATAGTACATTTCAGGAAGATCCTTACTAACATTCAAATGTGTCATATGGTGGTCATAAAAGTACAGTTGTCCATGTGCTTTGTTACTCACTTTGTCATGAAGGTGTGTGGTAGAGTGGGGCTATAACACCATGCCTTCTTAACCTTGACAATTAATGGAGAACAACAGTAAGCTCAGGCCCGGTTCACTTTATTTTCTGGGAAAGGGTTTCCAGTACCCACTCTGGGCCCCAGAGCTAATCTGGACATTATGGTAGAAAAGAAAATCTCTTGCACCTGCTGGGAATTGAATCATGGTTGCTCAGTCTTCAGTCCAAAGCTTAGACACTGCACTGACTGAATTGTCCCAGTGGTTTGGTTACGCAATTATCTTAAACATCAGTGACCTCCATTTACTGAAGAGCATTGCTAGTTGGTGTGGTTGGTGCCAGAAAATTGGTCTTGAATCATTTGAGTGCTGTTATTTATCAACAGTTGCAACACATTTCTTTTCGTTGGTAAAAGAGATGCATGTGTTCCAGCTAGCACAAAGAAACATACATAATCTGCAGGCATCCAAAGTGCAGCAGCAGATGAATTTAGCTACTGCATTTTGACTTAATCCAGTCCATATGTAATGATTTTTATTTTGTTGTACTTCTAGGTGTTTTTTGCTAATTCATTGCATGATTATTTTATATTTGTAAAATTGTTTTGGTCAATCAGTATAAGTAGAAATAATTGTCTAAGTATTTTGTCACTTTCAATTAATTTATTCTTCATGAAAGCTTAGACAAGTAGGTCTGTATATATGATTGTGAATGGTACTGGAATCGCCATAAATGATTGTAATGACCATATATGTGGAGCTTTATTTTTGTAAGGTGCCTGATTCTGATTGTTTTGTTCAACAAGTGGTCAAAAACCTTGACATTTTTGTACACTGAGACATGGAAGTTCTGAGCGTTATGTTCATTTTGAAGAGGGGATAGAGAATCCACAAGGTTAATAAGTATTCCTATACCAAAACTTTATGTCTGTTAATCGTTAGTGTGGTTACTACGCTTCAGTTCAGAATCATCCTTAACATCTGCTGTCAAAAAATGTAAATATTAAAATGTACAGAACTATAGTTTAGTGTGTTGTTTTATGTGGGTTTAAAGTTTGGTCACTCATATTATGGGACGAACACAGACTGAGATGTTCAAGAACAATTGGTAAGGAGAGTGTCTGGACCTAAGTGGTAAGAAATGACAGCAGGCTGCCAAAAACTGCATAATGAGGAGCTTTGTGACTCTACTTCTTGCCAGATGTGAGTGGTGTGATCAAATAGGTTCTGGTCTGACCGTGAGATGAACACTGTTGCTGCTAGCATGTACTGTACAACTAGGTGTAGGTAGAGCAGAGTCTACTGAGTCATTTCATGTTTGGAATAAGTCTGTAGCATGTGTGTTTATTGAGTAATATCTTGTTGAGTGTGGCATACCAAGAAAATGGCAGATGTTAGAGAACAGCACATCAACATCGTATTTGCTTTAAACAGGAGAAAAAATACTACGAAAGCTTATGAAATGTTGAACGTAGCTTTTGAAGAGCAGACAACAAAAATAAAACAAGTTTTCCAAGTTCAGAAGAAGTGTGACCTCTGTTGAAGATGCCAAGTGCATAGGGTGTCCACTAGTGGGAAAAACAGATGAAAATGTGTATCAAGTGATGGAACCTCAACTCAGAAGCAATCAGTATCCATGAAGTTGCTAACTTGTTGGGAGTTTTGTTTATGTCAATTCACAGTATTTTGACAGTCTGAACATGCATTGGATTGCTTGAAATTCATGCTCCATCTGCTGAGTGAAGAGCAGAAGGGGACTCGTCACCATATCCCAGGACCATTACAAGAGGCTTGAAAAATACCCAGAACCACCTTTCATTGATAATTATGGGTGCTGAGATGTTGGTTTGTGGGTACAGTGCAAAAACCTTGGAATTTTAATATTACCACAACTTAAGCAAAATCATGGGATGCACTTGCAGCGTTTCAAACAGCGCACTTCATGAAATGTGTCAAACAGTGGTGCAAATCTGGAATTGCTGTATAATGTCCCAAGGAGAGTGCATCGAACAGGACAGCATTGGTTAGAAGGTAAGTGTTGTTATGGAGAAATTAATTCTGTCTGGAAGCCATGTGATCAAACTGCGTATTATTAGGTTCATCCATTCAAGGAAGACGAGCTCTGCAGATTATGTAGCAGCTATGGGAGAGAAGAGAAATGTACACAGTTTTTGTGGGAACACTGAAGGCAAGAAACCATTTGGAAGACATAGGCATAGATGGGAGGATAGTATTCAGTGGATCTTAAACATACACAGTGGGAGTGTGTGTAGACCAGATTAATTTAGTTCATTGTAACATAACTTCAGATTTCATAAAATGCTTGGAATTTTGTGAATATTTGAGCTACTATTGGCTTTTCAAGGGCTGTTCTTCATGATTTATTCAATTTATGTTGGAAAGAGACAGAGAGGAGGTTTGAGGTTTTCAGAGCATTGAAGGTTTAGATTGTGGCCTTTTGGATTATAACACTGTTTACTCTGGTAGATGGTTACAAGTATTTTTGAGAAATCTGCTACCCCCATCTTCATGCTACAAAATGGAGATGGTGGATTCCTTTGAAACAGTAAACCCTAAAAAGACTACACATTGCCATAACCGACATCATCACTGTCTAAACAAGTTAGAAAATGTATGCATAATGTGGCATTTTTGGCATTTCAGCTTGTTATTACATGTAGACTTTCATTTTGTGAGTGATAACTTTTGATGTCATTAAAAATAGCTTAAAGTAGGCAACATGAACAAGCAGGCAGGCACAAGATTGGTTGACTGAAAGTATCCTAATTTTATAATTATCTAAAAAACCATAAGGCCTAACAGAAGAAGTTTGTACAGAATAATAAACTGAATGTATCATCTGTCTCTACAACTTTTGTTATATATATTTTATGCTTCAGTAAATGTTTATTGAATTATGATAAATATGTTTGCATTAACTTGTAGATTTTGATGTAAAGTGGTTGTTACTGTGGTCCAGTTTTAACCAAAAGTCGAAAGTGTTAACACATTTTGGTAAAACTTTCCAGGCTCAGATTTCATGAATTGTTATTCACTGCTTCTTGAACTGCTATGTGTGGATGGATGGATGGATGAATGAACAGAAAAACATGGCCAAATGAGCCGGCACATTTTTGCATCTTTCCATTGCACATGTACAAATAGTGGAGAGTGGAGTTCGCAACTGTGTTTTACAGATTTAGATGTGATTGGGAGACTGCTTAGAGTGTCAGAATATAGATTTCTAAAAATTGTTGTACGTGAAGTAAATTGTTTGACACTTTCAGTTTTATATATATTGCAGTCCCTTCTTATACATGTGAATGTTTATTTTTCAACTTCCAAGCTGTTTGATCTTTGAGGTTCCAATAATTACCATACGTATTTTTATATTGGTTTATGTAGGCATTGTGCGATACCTTTTTTCTGTAATGAGTTGTATGTAACATACTGTGCTGAAAGATGAAAATAGTACTAAGGATCCTTATAGATATTATGCAATGAGAATATAAGACTTGAAGCTTTCATGGTGACTGTATGCACTGGAGTCCCCTCAGGCTTCCAGGCACATGAAGATACAGATAGCATCCATCAGAAAGTGTCTGTCTCCATTTTCAGGGTATATGTGATGACTAGTACATCTGCCTGTTGTTTATATATACACACACTCAGAGCCCAGGCTTCTTGTCCAAGTGTTGGTTGGTGAGAGGACAGTAGCAGAGTCTGGAAGTCAGTCAACATATAGCCCTTGCTGCTTAACCTGGGGTATGAGGGATGCTGTCTTTCATAGGCCATTACCATTATTTCTCATTGGCCCTGCCTGTCTGGTATGTTTTGGTGGTTGGGAACTATATTAATTTGTGTGAATCCCATATCAGTGTTAAAAGTGTCCGGATGTAGCCTGATCTCTGTCATTTCTTTCACAAAATGGTCAGTGTAGCCTTCCATTCTAGCCAGTCTTGTATTGTTCTTGAAGTTACACATAATGTCTTGTCTCAGTGCTGTGTTCAGTCACTGCCAGCTTCTTTGGTTTGAATAGCCATTTGTGATGTTTCATACATAGTGAGTAGCTTAACACTCACAATTTGTACTAATATTGTATTCTTCATAGATGTAATGCCATGCAATATGGTATGGAGGTGCCAGGAACCTGCTTCCTCCTGTGGCTGGAGGTGGCAGTTTCCTCCAAAGTGTTGGTACCTGTCTACCAAATTGCATGGTGTCACATCCCAAGAGACTGGTGTTAATGCCCAGAACAGTAAAAAAAGCTCAAATCTTATGTAAATTGTATTTCATTCCATGTATTGTTAAGGTGACTATATGAGGGAGGATCCAATGGGCAGGACATGTAATATGTTAGGAAATGAACAAGGCACAAGAAACTTTTAGACCGCAAGGGAAGACACCACTGGTGACATGTGGACATACGTGGGAGGATACTGAACTTTAGCATACGGCCTTTTAAATGCTAGGTTGCTGGTGCGGCCAGAGCAGTATTCAATTTAAATGTGCATTGTGGGACAGTGTTTTCCCATTTGGATGAATAGGATGTACCTGTAATGGGAAAACAGTGTCCCACATGATTTAAAGTGGAGGTCTGAGATTGAATGTAAATGGGAGGACTTCATTCAACTGAGCTGATTAACTTTGTGGACTTTTCCATCGTCTGCGTGATTAAGGTACTTCTACAACACTACATTCGGGGGACAGGAACGTCCCCTGTCTTTAGGCTTGCCTTTGAAATCGTATTATTACATAACTGTTTACACTGTTCCAAAACACAGCAGTAAAATTACTGAGCACATCATGTTTTGGAGACAGTTTAAAAACTGTGTCAGTACACATCTTACCAAACACTCAGTCCTTGCTGTTCACAATGAGTTACTGTATTTATTCAACTGGCTCAAGAAGGGTTCTGTTGGGACTTTTGTATACTTAGTCATGAACCAGAGGTTTCCATAACCAGGAACTTGTGTGAGTTATGGAGATACAAGTCCTTGCATTCTGGATTCTGTTTCACAGTTGTAAGTCAAGGAATTCAGAACACTTTTAGTGAGCTTATTGAAAGAATGACCTGTTTGTGTCATTCAGCTGCAATAATTAATGCACTTGACTGTGACATTGGCTTGAATGAAAATCGTATTATATTGGTTAATTGTCTGTAATTAAAACTTCTAAATTTTCATCCTTCTGCTCCTCTTCAGAACAACTGAAAGGTCAGCAGAATGACTAGATATTTTTTTCACACAACTTATGCTTTGTTTAAATCAGATCACATCACATCTTTGAACTTTTTTATGTGCTAGACTGTTGTTTGCTCAATAAAAGACAGTTTTATTAATTAGTAACATTTTATACCCAATAGAATATAGGCGCAACTGCCATTTTGTAATACCTGAAGTGATAAAATTTTCTCAGGCATCATTTTCTATCTGAAGTACTTTATATGTGGCAGTTTGTCCAGTTTGAAAGTTGTATGTACAACTAAGATCGTAAATTTAAGTTTTGTGTGTATTTCTTTTTCCCACAGAATCACCCATTGCTTTTTCTGTGCCTGCTGTATCTACTATAATTTTGTAATATTTATATATTTTACCTTTGTACATATATCAGAATACTGTATACATCTGCCACTGTCTAGAGCATAATACACGAAGTTGTATATTAGTTTCTTCATTCTTATGAACTCAGGTAAACAGGTACAACATATTAAAATTTGCAGGCAAAATCAGCATGTTGTACATGTATGGTAGTTACTGCAGTGGTGAGTTCTATTGCAAATTGGCCTCCTCCCTCTTTGTGTGTGTGTGGCAGAAAGCATGGTTTATATACGTAGTGAGAGAGATACATTATTCTGTAGGAAGTTGGCATTGTTGTGCTTAAACACAGTATTTCCTATATTCTCGAGCTATTACCATACCCTTTGTCCTTGTGTTATGTAATATTTACTCTAAATTATCATTTGCAGTGTTTTTTTGCTTATTTTAATGCTGTATAAATGGAATAAGTAATAGCCAACAAAATACTGGTGATCAAAATTAGCATGGTGTGTGGGAGATGTATTTAGTTTGTGTTACCTTATTTTAATTTCACCAATAAACCTTCCAATGCTTTAATTTCACAGAGCAAAGTCTTCTTCATTAGCTAATAATTGTTCTGTTAGTCCAGAAATTCTGCACTTTCTATGGAAGTGAAATATTCAGTATAATTATAATTATATAGTGAACCAACAATTGCACACTGATAAAATATGTTTTGACACATTTTTGACATTCAGAGGACCGTGCATTGTGATATATTCTTATATTAAAAGCCAGCGAGATGCACTATTTCTCAAGTTTATTTTGATAAAGGACTCTCCATGTTTCGGACAGATCTACTGCCCATCATCATCTGGAGTCTCAACACTGTATACATAGCAATAGGTATTTGTCATGCTAGTTATGTGGACTGTCTGCTAGCAAGGTCCTGACCTCACTAGCAGAGAGTCCACATAACTAGCATGACAAATAGCTATTGCTGTATGAGACTCCTGATGATGATGGACAGTAGATCTGTCCGAAACATGGAGAGTCATTTACCAAAATAAACTTGAGAAATAGTGCATCTCGTTGGCTTTTAATATAAGAATATTTTGACACATGTTATCAGTCACTTACATGTTTCAGCTGCTTTTGCAACCTTATTGAGGGTGCTATTACAAGAATACTGATAAAATATAAATTGCATATGTAAAACCACTTATTGTTACAATGTTTATCCCAAGTGCACCCTGTGGCTTTAAAGTGTCAGGTTATGCATTATTAAAAATAATTAAAATTTACATTGTTGTTAAAAACAAAAACAGCTGAGTGTGTTTATGTTGTTACATGTAGTTGATACACACCCGTGTTCAATGAGGAGAGATGTGTACCACAGGGAAGATCTCTAAAGTCTTAAGAAGGGAGATCACTTTAGTCTTAAACGATCTCCCCTGTGGTACACATATCTACTGATTTAACAAGGTGTGTATCAACTACATGCAACTACAAACATAAACACTGATTCTGTTTTTAACAATAATGTAAATTTTAACTGTTTTTGACAATACATAAGCTGACATTTGACAACCATAAGGAGCACATGAGATAAATATTGTAACAAGAAGTGGTTTTACTTACACAATTTAACAATTTATATTTTATCAGTATTCTCTTAATAGCACCTTGATGATGGTTGCAAAAGTGACCGAAATATGTAAGTGATTGATAATATATGTCAAAACATATTTTACCAGTGTGCATTTGTCAGTTCACTACGTAAGTGTAAATATTCCTTTAATTCAGGATATGGAGCATACTAAGTTCATTCAATACCATGCATACAAGAATCTGCCACTGGGCCCTTTCCTTAGCCAGATATATCCATTCCATATGTACTTCAAATTGAAACACCACATGGATTTTAACTTCCCTACCTTATTAAAATGGAATGTTATTAAACGAATACAAATTTGGTTATGATTAAAGTACTAAAAATTACACACACGGAATAACATGGTATCTTTCGCCACTGAGATTATCTTCAGGATTGTGTATATTTTCATGAGATGTTAAAGTGACACATATTTGGACTGCCTCCACTGCCTTGTGTTTTGTTAAAACAAAATTTTTGAAGTTCTGTTTTAACAAAAAAAAATGAGATGCTGGAGAAAATCCAGTAATGTATCAATTTAATAATACATATTTGTCACAAAGACTTATTAGATAATTCATTGCTTATTACTCATTTGATGGTTGTATGGCTGCCAATGCAGAAATAGTATGAAGTAAAATCTTCTCAGGCTTGCAGCCATGTCATGTTTTTTTAAACCAAGTGACATTTCCGAGATTGATTCCATCATCGTCATTAGGTTTCTGATATCAGAAACTTTTTGATGGAGACAGATGATTTGAAGGACATGGTGGACTCTCAGCCCATAAAGATCATAATGAATTTTGTTGCCATGAAAGCTTCAAGACATGGAAATGTTATTGATTTATTTACAACCATGCTATCTGGAAATGCTTATATGCATTCTTTGTGAAATATAGATGCACCATGTGTGGTAAAATTAAGTATTCTTTGCAGTGCTTAAAGTGCAACACTTTATAAACAGTTCAAATAAACCTTTCTGATACCATCAGTATGCAGTCAATTTATTCTGAAAGTACTGAAGCATTTTATAAGTAAAACCACTGAAATGAACTGTTCAGATGCAGTGAATTTAAATAGCACAGCAAAAGGGTAAAGGAAAGTTTAACCCATTATATGGACATGTCAGATGAGACTTGTGGCAGGTAATGGCAGTGTGTATTTGGGAGTGGTGTGTGTTTCATCTGTAACAGTTTTTGTTTATCCATGCGACTTTATTTTCACTTGTCATTCACAAATGTTATGATGGTGGCCTCGATGTCATTTAGGTAGCTGTGACAGTTTTTTTTAAATTGATGTATAGTTTCTTCGTATTTATGTACTTTGGTTTCCAAGTGCATGTGCGAATGGCTTGTGAATATGGCGTATTGTAAGGGTCATAGTGCAGATTTGAAAAGCCACACCACATGCAGCAGCTGGCCATTTAAATGCCTTTGCAACAAACACATGTTGATCTTGCAAGGTTCCTCATCTGTGATCATAGAGGCATTTACATCCTGCTGATGTTGCTGGTAGATGGCTCAGGATCATGTGCCATATGCACTTGACATTATAATTTACCAGTTTTGCCACATGCATTCTTTTTATGAACAGCTTTTATTATTCTTTGAGGAAAGTTGTATCAGAAGTTACTTCTTGATTATTGTTAGCTTCAAATTAATAAAATTTCCTGAATTTATTCGCTTCCACATACGAGAACAAAAATATTTCAGAATTACTCTAATCTGAATACAGATTGTGCAAAGATTCTCTCGTCAAAATGAAATGGATAATATTTTTAGTTTATGTTTATCTTTGGACACTATTTCTTTGCTGTTTTATGTACTGAGTGAAGAGTAAACTGTGCAGTCGTAGACTGAAGAAAACACTTAAGATTTGAGTGAGATGTCTTTATGTTAATCTTTTTGAATGCTGGATCAGATGGACAAGAAATCAGTTTCTGATTGACTGTGATAGCGAACATGTTAGTAATGTATTTTGATGAATGCTGTATTTTAGTCATTTCTTTAAGTAGCTGTTTTGTTCAGTACACTTCATGTACAGTATGTCCCACTTGTAACAACTGCCATGTCAGCATACTGTCAGAATGTGATAGGTGATGATGTCTACAGTACTCTGTGATATAACCCACAGCATGTTATAACAGGTGCTGGAAATGACCTCTTTCAGCTTTCAGACATGCTTGACAACTGGTGAACATTTACTGGAAGTTTTTTGAAGTTCTTGTCATGAAATTGGCAGTACTGCACATTTGATGTTGTCTTTAAATTTGTCCTTTGTGTGTGGGTTGTTCTAATAAACCTGGCTTATCAAATTTTTCCATAGTAATAATCACATTCATTGAGATTGGGTGAATGAGCAGACCACGGAGGGTGAAAATTATTCGGTTGCACAAAATGTTGGTTAAACCAGTCACTGAATTATTTACTGGATGTGCAATTGCACGGTCTTGCTGAAATAATGAATATTCCTTATTATCATTTAGGTTTTTATTAAATGGTGTGAATGTGTCTAATGTATTTTTCTGAATTATTGTTTCTGAATAAAGCTGCATTCAATAATTCTTGTACTGATAACACACCATAGATCAGCCTTAATATCATGTAATTCTTTGCAGATAAGGAAACTTTCCTCTCACAAAATCCGGCTCCGTATTGGACGTACCGGTTTGATTGAATTAATATCTTAAAGGTTTTTGGGGCTGCATTGAAAGTCTGCTCTTTCTTCTGTGAAAAAATATTACATTTGATTCTGCCTCTTGTACAAAGATTGTTCAGAATTTATGAGCATTTAAAAAAAAAATGAACACACTGTGTGCTATGCTGTACTTCATCTGCAGTAACAAAATGCATACTTTCCTATTATGCAGTAGTTAATATGTGAAACTGTGTCTTAAGTGAGTCAGCCACAATGCGGTAACACACTTAAGACTGCCAGGTTGGTTCCAAATGGTGGAAAGTTTCTGAGCAATGAATTTTTTTTTTTTTTTTTTTTTTTTAAAAATAAAAAAACTTTTTTTCCCAAACATTTATTAAATAGTTTCCCAAAATAAATCCACCAACCATTCACAAAAAAATAAAAA
>Ga0123357_10008338_pt1 | contig 12939 bp, 7 predicted proteins | sample TergutEmb28metaG_FD_89873 | JGI IMG/M metagenome (GOLD analysis project Ga0123357, IMG submission 89873) | Embiratermes neotenicus P4 segment gut microbial communities from Petit-Saut dam, French Guiana - Emb289 P4 | ecosystem: Host-associated > Arthropoda: Insects > Digestive system > Gut ...
GCTCTTTTTTTATTATCCTGAGGGGGGTCACCTTAAAATCGACATGTTCCACCCGGTGCGGATGCCAATTTAATGTTCCAACTATTATTAACCAAAATTAAAACTGGAGATCGCGATTTTAAGGGGGAAGGGGGGGGGGGGGGGGGGTTATGGAAGCGAGCGGACTGCTCGCATACAGTAGCTGAAGCTGTAAGCAGCAGTCCCAACAGACCCACATTCAATATCTTTTGTGCTCTGTCCAAACAAAGAGAGTTCCAGGCTGTCTCTTTGGCGAATGTTCTCATATTGATGCAGAGTGCCTTGACGAGCTGGAGAAATTCCTCATCATGAAATAATTTTCGAAGGAAAGGGCCGTCATATCACTCTATTCCAGTAAGAAGAAGAGCCTAAATATTTTCGTATTGCAGTTCAGGCAGGCCCCCTTAGATCCAAATTTTCCACAGAAAACTATAGGCATAGGACGATCCATCATTTCCCCACTTCCCTACCGTAACTTTACACGGACTTCATTCCTTTTGGGACGCTACGTAAAAGACGCTCCTTACCTTCCACTGTTACCCATTTCTGTGTCGGAATTTGCTAGCGAATTCGCACTGCTGCTTCTGTACTTACAACAGCACATGCGTGAAATGAACTGGGATACAGGTATGATATGAGAATGACAAATTAAATTGTCATCTTTAAACAGGTGTTTGCTGCTAATTTTAGGTAACAAGAAACTGGCCATATAATCTACCGACATATGTTCAATTGTTTTTTCGTATGCTTTTTCTCCTTCTTGAATAATATTATTTTCAATTCGGCTACTCTTCATGTGCTTATTCCCCTAACCTAAACCTCGCGAGGTTGGTCTGGACATTTAAGGAAAATCTAGCCACATGGAGGTTCGAACCCCGTACCTTCCAGGCCGTAGTGAGTCTCTTTTCCGACTATATTATCCCGATCGCCTGCATTAATATTTGCTTGCATAATTACTCGGTCATTCTCTGGCTCGTTCTAGAATGTTACATCGACGAATGGTAGATATTTATTATGCATTGATTTTACAACATGAAAGAAAGTAAGGCCTATGAGGATGAAGTGTCAAGTGTTTTCAGTTGTTACGTTGGTAAATATTTACCGACCCTTTGGAGGTTTGTAGTACCTGCATATTCAGAGTCAAGCGTCCAAAATGTTCTTCTTGGATATCTACGACCTGGAGTTCTCACTCGATGACGCTCTACACGGCGTCTTTTGCCAGAAGCCTTAAATCTTCCTCATTACAGCTGTGAGAATCTCACATACTAGATATGGGTACAGCTAGACCAGTCGGCTCTTCGAACAACAGCGTATTTCGACTCTAGAGCCACTGAAAGGAATTCGATAAAAGTTGGTACTATGTCTCTCCTCAACTTTCACGCAAAGGACACTCTAGAGTACCCAAAAAAGAAACAGGTTTGCCAACCGCTTTTATGCCAATGCAATTAAGAAGTAAAAAAGGAAAGATGAGATGTTAAAACATTATTAATTGGATACAAATATAAATATATATATATATATAATTTTGTTAGCTTTTGTCACTTAGATTCTTTAACACTCTCCGTTTGTAGTTAATTTCCCGAAATTTAGACGCCTTACACATTTCTTTGCGCTAGATTCCGGTAATTTGTAGTATTTCTATAATCACAGGAAAAAAGAAAACAAGAAAAGCAGATATCTTAATTTCTCGTCTATGAAAAGATATTTTCATTACAGAATTAAAGAAGAGATTCCCACTCGAAAGGTAATAGTTGCCAAGATAGTCAAGGTGTTCACGATTTGCGGGAACTTTGTCTTTACTACACTGCTAAAAAAGGCAACCACTTTTCCCTGTTCTGAGACAAGATTTCAGTTCACATTCTTGTTTACTACTTTTTCAAAACTCATTTTATAGTTTTTCATTTGCAGAAGCTTGAATATGGTAAAACTAGGGCAATGAGAATCTCAAGGAGACCATCCCCAGTGCACAATATGATAGATATAAAACAACTGCAGAGTATGGAATATTTAAAGTGGTTGGGTAACATGATAATAGTTGATGCGAGGTGCACAGGGAATGTTAAATCCACGACTGACATGGTAGAAGTAGCATTCAATAAGAAGAAGATTCTTTTCATCAGAAAGCTGAATTTAAATTTAAGGAAGAAACTAGTAAAATGCTGCATTTGGAGCACAGATTTCTATAGTGCGGAAACTTGGACACTTAGGAAAGTTGATAAGATATACTCGTACCAGGAAAGTTCTGAAGTGTGATCCTGGTGAAGGCCGAAAAAGATTATTTGGACCGATCATGTGAGGTACAAAGAAGTGTCACTAAGAGTCAACGAAGAGAGGAATACTTTACAAACAAAAAAAAAGACGTAAGTTTAGTGGGATTGGTCACATCTTGCGTAGAAACTGCCCTCTAAAACGCGTTATCTAAGGTAAGATCGAGGGAGGGATCAGAGTGACGGGAAGACAAGGAAGAAAATGTCAACAGCTACTTTACGACCTTAACGAAACGAGAAAATTCTATAAATTAAAAGAGGAAGCACTACATCGCGCCCTGTGGAGAACTCGCTTTGAAAGAAGATAAGGACCTGTCGTAGGACAGAATACTACGGAATGAGTAAACGAATGAATTAATGAACGCTGCTATCCCAGACACAGCGTATATAATTGATTTGGGTCTGTAATCAAACAATCCTAAAGTTATCTTTTCTTAACTTATAGATAAGTTTAGGATTGTTGAATTACAGGCTTTATATACATAACTCTTAACTGAGAAATAACAATTTATGCATATGAGATGAAAAACTATCATTAAATCTATTTCATGATAACCTTTCATCTTATAGATAATTTCATTTATTTTACACTAAAATAATAAAATTGCTTATATTGAATAGACATATAGATTGCTTGTTTGTTATTTTATTGTATTCCTTGCAAAGTAACAAAAATGAAGTTTTTCGAAGCTTTGTAACTAAACATCTACATCATTCGCACGGCCGTGGGGCCACTTTCCGAAATTTTTGAAGTAGAATTTGAGCGAAGTGTTATTATAAGGGATAAGCTGCCAATGTTAAATACATTTTACAAAGTAATATTTTATTTGTGGCAAATGGATAAGCTGAATTCCCTTGGTACTGCAGTCTATCAAATCACGCCCAGATGTAGATGAGTATGCAGTAGTGGTGGCTTTATATGAAGGGAACAGGAGAAACGTGCCCAGTGCCTGTCGAGTACACCACAGTACTTGAGTCTGAACGTCGAGTTGTACGGTGAGAAGGCGGCTACTAACCTTATAAGCGATGGTACAACAATCTTAATTAATGTAATACAAAGCCGAGGCTTTATTGTCGCTAAGGACACGGTCTGGCTCCCGACAAGAAAGGGCAGACCTCTTGAAACAACTGTTTGTTTAATTTAATTAATAGGCTTGAGACAGAAGGGTGATGTGCAGTAATTCCATATAATGAATTCAGGTGGTAAATTATAGTCGGAACAAATACATTTCGGACGGCACAGAACTTACAGTGAACAAAATAAACTGTTCTTAGGAGAAAAACCACTAATAGACTACGGTTAGCCTCAAGTAGTTTTCTGTTCTCTTGAGCCAATACGACGAATCTTCTGGTAACTACAAAGAGATGTGTACTGTTAGTGTTACATCGAAGCTGTCTACATTTTCAAAACAGTGTACAATACGGAACAAACCGAAAGCTATAAGGATAACCACACTTGTATTTCTCCACACGGATAGAAAATTGTATGATTTATATTTCAAATGTGACCAGCCTCGTGGTCTAGTGGTCAGAGTCTCTGACTACTAATCATGAGGTCCCGGGTTCGATTCCCGGTTCTACCGTAGGAATTTTCCCTGAAGGGGAGGTTTCCCGCGGTGACCATGGTCTGGGTAGGTTAGTAGAAATTAGGTGTAAGGGCCCTCCTGGCACTACATCTTCCTATATCACCACTCATATCATCGGGATAACGTAACCGCGCCTCATGGGCGTCCCAACATGAGAAGTCGGTTACTCTTCTGCCATGCGCAGGAGGGAAGACCACGAAGTCCGTCAAGGACATGTGGGGCATTGGATTAAAAAAAAAATTGCACATAAGTGTCTTCACTTTAAGGCGCCATTTATTCATGCGATCTATCAACACAAGGAGTAAATCCGTGTATCATTTCGTATGCGGTAGCCATTCTATAATTTCGTAGCGGTATTAGCCCTTCTGGTATGTTAGGCAGCGTATACTGGTAGTTAGTTACCGACGTTTCGGGACACCATAGTCCTATCTTCTAGGTTCAAGCAGACAATTGAAAAAGGAATTGTTACGTTGACCCGAAAAGTCGGTAAGTATCAATCCACGTTGGGTAATATCCCAGGAGAGCGAAGATCTGATTTGAAGTTCTATTTTGAAAATGCAGGCACAGCCACTATAAAAAGCTACAGGTCACTTTCAATTTGTGTATCTTTAATATTTTCATTGCCATATTTGAATGGAACGTGTGTCTGTGTTGATACACATAGTGTTTTATCTTTATACACGCTCTTTGTAGTTTTGTAGAGCTTGATAAGGGCCCAACAAGACCGACACTTTTATGAGAAAAACACCATGCAACTAGGGTATTTCCTAAATAACAGTTTTTCCTGGGCTCTATTTCTATGTCTCAGTAACAAATATTCATTAATATGCAACACAACAGATATTTGTTCTCTTCTTGTAAATAAGCACTAGAAGAGGATAAAAAACTTATTTAATACTATAACAACGATTTTTTTAATTACTTAAATTCAAATTAAGATAGGTAAATATAAACCTATAAAATTAACTTTTTACAAATATGTTGTAAATGGTCGTAGAAACTTCGAGGTAGGTGTGCTGTATGAAATTGACTGAAGACGTTGGTAAAAAAAAGTGAAATATGGGAGGAAGTTTGACTGAAATGTTTGAGATACAAACCCGATACACCTAATTACTTTCATGGTAGGGATTTCTTTTAAATTTTACAGAAGGCTCTGATCTGAAACATTTTCAAAACACGGGGCTATTCTTGCATAGCCTATCGACGTACATATTTTCAATAACTCTTTGTAACGATAATATGGGTATTAACAACGTCATCACAGAAATCAGAAAGTTTACTATTGTAAGACGCTTAAAGGCCTTACTATATAGCAGCAATCAGCAACACAGCGCATGGTCTCTTTCTCATTAGACTGTGCATATCTTCATAGGCGTTAATAAACAAAATTTGTGGCTAATGCTTCAGCTTCTATTGTCACTTCATCGACTATTGTAAAACGACTTATTTTTTATTTATGGTTATTTAACGTCGCTCTTAGTAGCTCGGCGTCAGGGATAGCTAAGTTGGTATAGTGACTCGTTACGGGCTGGACATTACGGGGTTCCAACCCCAGTGTGAGTGCGATTTGCAAGAACGACCCCCGAGGCCCACCCAGACTTCTGTAAAACAGGTTACGGGTTTCTGTTCCGGGAGTAAAGCGGGGCCGATTTTGGGCTGATGACCCCCTCCCTTCTAGTGCCGGCGTCGAGTATGGATAGAGCTATATATCTACGTCCTCTCTGTGCCTGCTTGGTACGTAGCGGGACAAAATACAGTATTAGAAACTTAGAATATAAAATTTCTAATGGTATGACGGTAACCGAATTATCATCATCATCATCATCATCATCTTCCTCCATGGATTAGGTCGTTTGGCCTGCTCTGGCATCGACGCGTTGCCATCTTTCCCTGGGGCGTCCGCGATCCCTTCTTCCCCGGGGTTTGTAGGTGAGGGTGTATTTCGGGAGTCTGGTGTTGTCCATTCTTTCGAGGCGGTTGATCCAGTTTTGTTTGTATTTGAGCTAAAGCTGAAAATATAAGAAAATAACAGTACAGGTATAATTTTGGTTGTTGTTCCGTTATTTTCCTTAAAGGAGTAAGCAAGATCACAGGAATCACGAATCAAAACAGAAGGCGCCTCGACAAAAGGTCGAACCTTTTATTTCCGGAGTACAAGTCAAAATTGTTCTTTTAAACCAGGTCGACCGGTGATTTCCACGTCCGTGAAGCTTAATATCGATGTTTGTCATTTCACTAGTGGTTGCTATGGTTACGGAATTATTGGACCTATAGTTACTATGGTTATTAGGGGTTGCTGTCCTTGCGGCATTATGGTGCTTGTGTAATTTTCTTACAAGTCTTAAAAATTCTTGCGACTGACACGCTGTTTTCACTGGTTAAACGAAAATAAGGGTTTTCATTTGCAGGGAAGTTACAATTTTATAGGGTTCATAATGTAAAATTTCTTCAAAATTCACCAAGCTGTTCTTGAGTGTTGAAGGAACGTGGGCAGTGAAGTTAAGCCTTTCCTCGCACGTTGGCTAAGCAGATTTCTTGGAAAGCTCACACTCACCTACGGTATTCTCCGTTTGTATGTGCCCAAAATTTAATTGCAGTGAGCACAATAACCAACATTTCAACATAAACCAAATTAGGTAAACGCACTCATAATTCTAAATTTCGCACGGCCTTTCTCTAAGATATGTTTTACTTACTTACTTACTTACTCCATGGTGCAGAGTACTTCTTGAGAACCTAACTGGTTTGCAGCTAGTCAAGAAATTCCCCGCATTTTATGAAACCCGAAATTTCATTACTGCACTCACAAGCTTCCGCCACCCGTCCCTATCCTGAGCCAGCCCAATCCAGTCCACATACCCACATCCCACCTCCCGGATATCCATCCTAATATTATCCACACATCTACGCCTAGATCTCCCCATTGGTCTCTTGCCCTCCGATTTCCCTACCAAGACCCTATACGCCCCTCTCTCCTCACCCATACACGCCACATGCCCAGCCCATCTCATATGTACATCATAAAAATGACGTTTATTCTTGTCTGCCAATTATTTACTTAACTTATGAAGCTTGTAATGAAAAATTATAGTTTTCTCTGTACATGATAATCTGTTGTCAAACTAATTCGTGATTTAATCACAATTACATAAACTAACTTTTTAAAATAAAATATATTATGATGCGTAACGTCTAAGTTCCTTCCTTAACACTTCTTCTGTGATTCAGATATTTCTCAGTACTGCGTTCATAGACACCCCCAATCTCTAAACTGGAAAGAAAGTGTTATTGCATTCGGGTAATGTACGACTCCTTCTAACAAAGAAGTTCTTAAATTTCTGCCGAGTACTTAGAGACCACATGCCTCCGGTCCTCTCGACACCCACAATTACGCTGCTAATTGCACATTCATTCGCAGTTATACCCCTGAAACTATCTCCTCTGCTACTACAAAGAACGACTGTTTCCTGCGGCCTATTTTGTACGAAGCAAAAGATACTACAAAAGAACCATTACATTTTCAGTGTTATTTCTATTCCATGCATCCAAGCAGCCAGTGCTCCAACATTCTCTTTTGTGTATACTAACTTCCTTTATTCAGTTCTCAATGAACTGTATTCTCTGTTTTACATTTAGGCATACTCCATATTATAGTACATGTTCCAAAAGAAAACGAGAAAATTTCCATTTCTGTTGCACATTACTCTCGTATTGTACAGTATTCATACTGTCTTACTCTTCTTATAGACATATGTAATTCAGACGTGTATTTAAATAAGCTCATTGCCATCCCTTGGAACAATAGCTTAAATATCATACTTTACGGTGTGTTCCGTGGGCTGTTAGAAGGAATATGTTCTGTAGATGGCGCTGTTTAGAAAGTGTGTGGTGTGTTCCATGTGCTGTTAAAGTTGCATGGCTTGTTTATGTGCTGTTTGTAGATGTATGAAGTATTCGCTGTACTGTTTGAAAGTGTGTAGAAGTACTTGTATGTTAAGTGACGTTAATGCTCTTCGACAAAACTTTGAAATATTACAGGGGCGTTAGTCTCCACACGTTCGTAATCCAAGCGGACTAGACTGATACTCTGGCTTCATGGAAATTACAGAAAAGCCTTTCTACCTATGAATACTGGTCTTGGTGGGCCGGTATGAGCTCTGTGCGGCACAGAATATTTGTTATTTGTGGTCTAATTCGTCTCTCGCTCAGCTGCTTACTTAGTAAATATACAAGACTCATTTTATTCCTGGGTTAATAGTGCTGTTAAACAGATGGTTACAAAGCGCAGAATCATGAGTAAGAATTTAAAACTAAGACGCTTTGACATATATATGCGAACCGGACTCTCTAGGAAGAATTTAATTCGTTTGATTCTTCCTAGAGCACTGTGACCGGATTGATGGAAGAATTATTACAATAGAATTTATATAAAATAATTTGGTAAAATTGTGCCACAGATAGAAGAAAGAATTACGATAAGGTAAATAGTTACATTTCCTGTGCAAATCTTACACCCCCAACACAATCTCTAGTAAACAACATAATCACTTTCAATATACGCAGTGTAGAAAACCGAACTGATGATTTATAGGAGAAGAGAGGCGAATAGAAAATTATTTCTTTGCGAAAGAATGTAATAACACAAAATTGTATGCGATTAACTTTTTCTCTTGTTTTGTGCATTCCAACTTCATAAGTTCCTTTCATTCACATTCACTGGGACTATAAATTTATTAATTCGCTTAAAAAGCCTTGACCGTTCAGGTTCGCTTTTTTCTAATTTATTTCATTTTAATACACTATGGAACAGAGTATCTGAGAACGACAGTAAATAATTAAAAATATAGTCATGAAGAAAGACAAAGAAGTGAAAGATTTATGGTTATCAAAGAGGGTTGATGAGGATTCTAATAGGATGAAATGAGCATGGGGGAGGCCAAACTACAAAACTTTTGTCATAAAACTTAAGACAATAAAAAGCTTTGAATACAGAGGACTAATTGGAATATTAATGTACAGGTAAGTCTTGGGGAAAAGGGTTGAAAACTTATTTATTTATTCAAATGGCGGGTACATTAACAGCGTCATTCACCCATTCAGTACCTTGCTTCCCAATATATTTGGTTTGCAGATGTTGAAGGAAAAGTTGAGAATCTCAAAAAACTCTGCTCTTCCATCTCTTATTTTTGATCGCGTTGTGTGCAGAAATGCTGGGGAAATTATCCTATGTGATAAAGACCCTTCTCAAGAGACCATGTCCAGTAAGCAGACGTATGTTTGCAACGGCCACTTTTTTGGCCAGTTACGTGAATTTGAAATTCATTTCCTCCAATGTTTTCGCGATGTTCTTATTGCCAGTTCCTCAAATCTCACCATCTCAAAATTTTTCGGTTTTCGACTTTGACATTCAGGTATGACATTTTCTTTTACCTAGTTTAATGGATCAAGGTGTCCGTCTTTATTAAAACATCAGCTTTATCGTTTCCTGTAATTATTAGAGTGATCTGGGAAACATCGGAGAACTATTATTATTTATTACGGGTTGGTATAACTTTCGACGTTTCTGAACTTCAGCCTTTTTGGGGTTACTAAATCACGCATTGCTTGTATTGCGGATTAGGGTTACTTCATGGCTGAATTTATCGCTTAGGCAGTTCATTTGTTTTAACGTTAATCGGATCGCCCCAACCGGCCCGTCAAATGCTGATCCGGTGTGTCAACGGTTGGAAAGAAAAGAGGCCATTAAGCACACCAGCACCTGCATTTACGCAGTCAACTATGTATGAGCCACCGGAGTATACCAGTAGCCACTGTCTCTTTGGGTATTTAGTATTATAAGTTTCTAGGGCCAGAATTCGTATCTGTGTTTTGTTGCGCATTTTGTGTTTGTAAGTTTTCCAGTAAGGATCATGAAGACGTATTATCAATTTTCCTTAAAGCGCATAAATTTATATTCTATGATAGTCCGCAGTGACATATCTTTTCTACAGAATCACAGGCTGAACACAAATGTCATATTTTGTGTTTAAGTTTGAAAGTTGTCACGGCTTACTTTGAGGTTAAAACGCTGAAAATTGCCTAAAGAAAATGAGCATACCACGGAAAAACCAATCGGCATACTCGTTCTTCGACTTTTAACCTGCAGGGTTAACAACTTCACGATCTTAAGTTTCATTCTCTTTGGGCCAGCAAGGAACAATGAATTAGGTGAACATGAAGTTTTGTAGTAATTAGGTACAAGGTAAAGAATGATGTAGAAAAAATTAAGACTAATTACGACAGAAATAAAAACATTGACATTAAATGAAATTTGTAATTGAAGAAAAGAAGAATTCTTTTAGGATAAGAGGGAACGGATTAAGGAAGGTAATTATTGGCATATTTAGTGAGACTTTGAGTGACCAAGACTTATAACGTAGAATGGTGCAATGCTTAGTGAAATATAAATTAGTTAGAAGGGGTTTGCAGCCCTATTTGAGATAGTAGCTCAGTATTTACGTATCGGTCTGACAAAAACAGCCGAAACTTCTTTGCCAGTGTAGCCGGTCTCAGAGGGGGGAGATTTAAAACGAAACCGCCCAAAATCGTATTATCAACTAAATATAAACATTTTATGAGATAAGGAAAAATTGTTTCGTAAAAATTTGCAACAAATATATTAGTGTTAGAACAACGTATTTTGTAACTATAGTTTCAATATCTAAGTACCAGGTGATAAAGATGTGTGGGGGACACAGAGGTAAAACAAAAGAAGTAGCAGAATGGGGGTTCATCTTTGTATCTGGTCCTTTAATTCCAGGAGAAAGGTGCCCCACATCCGGACATTGTAGCGAGAGGGGAAAACCCCGAGCATTCAGATCTTTGCCAATTCACTTCACTGAGATAGCGAAATTAAATTAAACTTAAATAGAGATTTACTACCTAAGCTTAAACTAAGAAAAGTTATAAATTAAAATGGAAATTTGTGCAAAAATTTTCATTAATATAATGTATGTTGCGGATATGACAGCAAAAACCTTAACTTAATTAGGAACAAGAAAATAACAAATAAAGAAAGTGATTAAAGGGAAGAGAACTGCAATGGTCCCGCGCTTTGTGGGACTACCTATGACTTTGATTTACTCTGACCCAAATGCGTTTTAGAGCAATCATGCGCAAACGGGAAGACAGGTTCCATAGCGCGTCAGGGCGGGGGAGGCTGTGACTCCCTCAGATATTTGCATGCTGAACGCACCCCGGATCAGCCCCGGACTGCCTCGCCCACACTCGGCTTCCAAACGAGGTACATGTATCTCTAGATCGTGTTGGTTGTACCATCTACAATCAAATTAAGATAAAACGAAAAGTGCAAATTTGGTTACATTTCAGTACGGGTGGAAAGTTAGTACCTGCATTAAACCTAGTGGATAGAATTATGGCCTGTGAATTAATATTTTAAGGAAAGTTTTCGTATATTTCCCCTTGCCTCCAGGAAATGCTGGATTATTGCGTCAAATTTATCTCATGGCCAATTCATTTCACATACTGCCACTTAATTTTTCACTGATCACCCTGCCGTTTGACGCTGTATAGATGGACTGGCAGAGCCGTTACACACGTCATTATATAAAGTACCTAAACAAAGTGGGTGAAAAGCATCAGGTTGTTAATTGCGATATTGATCCATTTAATTTTCTCATAATTCTTCTTCTTGTATGGGGCTTCGTGTAGGCCTTTCCGGTCATCTTTTCAAACTCCCTCTCTTGCTTGTTACAGCCTTCCATTGCCGTAAATGGAGTAAATTTACGGCACCCCTAAAAGCACCATCCTCCCATCTACTCCTAGGCTTTCACAGGTGCCTTTTACATCCGAAACATCTTCCCGTTAATTTTTTGGAACAAAAGAAGCATTTTTCCTAGCTACGTTGCCAGCCTACTGTGATCTCTTCAGGTGTAAAAATGTTACAAAATGCCACTGTATCAAACAAGTTGTTAATCTTCTCATTGTATCTAATTCCTCCCACCTTCTTGGTTTGTATAGATTACAACATATTTTTCCGAGTATGTCCTATTATTATTGTTATTATTACCATTATCATCATGATTTATTTTATTTAAAATCTGTATAAATGGCTAAGACTATAAAATGTGGTGTGGTGGTGTGTGAATGATAAAATGGAGAGAAAGTGATGGGAAGTGGTTGTCGCCTAATCGAAGTTTTATGCCAAAATTTCCTTGAAAGGTGTGCGGGAAACCACCAGAAACTTGGGTTAGGATGTTACCTTTCCATTCCTGTAAATATTTAACTCACAGCCATTTGTAGAACAGTTACAGGGGTAACATTGTAAAATAGAGAGAGGTTTATTGAATTAGTACCAGAAAGGTCACGAGGTGAACTACCCACAATTTGAGTGGGTATTTCTAGAGATAAACAGGATCTGACGCATGACGTCATGGCGCACTGGTAGCAACGTGGTTGAGGAAAACGCAACAAGTGCTGAAAATCTTTGTTCTAACCGTACGCTTGTATATAAAACAGAATGTGTCATGCTGTGTTAAGAGAGACGACTCTCCTAACTTGTTCCTTCACAACACAGAACAAAAAAAAACTGCAATTATTTCAGAACAGAGTGACTGAGGATGAGTATATTTAGAGGTAGGAGGGTGGTAGCAAGATGTGAAATAACGTAAAGTGTTACCTAAGCTTAATTTAGCAAAACGGCCTACAGACGAATGCTGGGAAAGGGATACTTAACATCAGTGCTAGAGGATGTGGGTGTTCATTGTCATTAATCCAGAGAAAGGGCCAACATTATGCTCCAGTTACCAGTCTTTGAGGTGTGTCATCCCCGTTGTGTGGTATAATAACAATATAATAAACGTGTATATCACTATATTTAGTCAACACAACTTCAATTACATTTTGTTGTATGGTATGACACTACATGTTTCGGCCCTCTGTGTGGGCCATCATCAGGTGTGACCAGAGACTAAGCTATACAATGTGCATGGGGGGGGGGGCAGATCTCGCTTGTATAGGTGGGTCCCTCTATTCAATGCATTAAGTAGATTTGGTATTAACCTTCCTTA
>Ga0123357_10008339_pt1 | contig 12938 bp, 9 predicted proteins | sample TergutEmb28metaG_FD_89873 | JGI IMG/M metagenome (GOLD analysis project Ga0123357, IMG submission 89873) | Embiratermes neotenicus P4 segment gut microbial communities from Petit-Saut dam, French Guiana - Emb289 P4 | ecosystem: Host-associated > Arthropoda: Insects > Digestive system > Gut ...
AGTGAGCCGGGGTTCGGTATGTATGCAAACCAGACAACTAAATTGATGGCATTCGCAGATGAGCCAAACGCGAAGATAACATGGTCCAGCAGTTCGCCAACTATTGCTTCGATAGTAGCTGATACAAATGATTCAACAATCGCAACGTTGACTACGTCAAATAGTGCAGGCAGCACTAATATAAAAGCAACGGCGAATAACGGCAACGTCAATTCGAATATCGTCAATCTGGCGGTTACGAATACTTCTGCACCGCCGCCTAAAACAGCGACCCCTATGGTTGCGAAAATATCAGTTGACGGTAGCGTAGATGCCTCTCTTTGCGCCTATAACATAGACGGAAACAACTACTTCAAACTACGCGATATAGCGGAAATTATCAAAAGACGCGTGAAGAATAATACAACTAAACAATTTGATGTTGAATGGGTCGGTGGAAGTAACAACCGCGTTAATTTAATTAAAAATAAAGAATATACTTATATTCAAGTTGAATTTAGTGATAACTTTATTACTTGGAGCAGTAGCGGGAGTAAAACAGTTAATGAAAGTACTCATAAATTTTTTGTTTCTAATGTCCAAGTCAATTGGGCGGCATATTTAATTAATGGGTTCAACTATGTCAAACTCCGCGATGTAATGGAAACGGTTGATATTAATGTCGTTTGGGATAGCACGAGCGAAACCACCCGACTTGATACTTCTAAAGGCTATCAAGAACCGAATACTTTTACGGATTGCCATTTAGTTGGGTATAAAGGCTGTGGACGATGTGTAGATCTTTGGGGTACTGTAAGCGGCGAAGGAGACACAACAAAAATGTCTGATTGGGCAAATACTGACCAGCAAAGATGGTCGCTTGTGAGCGAAAACGGCAAATATTATTTAAAATCCGCTCGCGGAAACTATTATCTCGGTTATAACAACAAGACATGGGGAACTCATTACCAAAATTCGAACGACCATCTTAAATTGGCTGATATAACTTCGAGTAAATCGACCGCTGCTGAAATAACGTATGAAGTTGTAAATCAACAAAAGAGTTATTACCGTTTCAAAAAGACTATAGGAGGCACAGAGCATTATTTAACCATGACAGCCGGTTCAACTAGTAATGATAATGTTCTTGTATGGTACTCTGAGGCAGGCAGAAACGACCAGATATGGAAAGAAGGAATTATGCAACGTGTACAAGGACCGCTCCCGTGCCGACCAAGTGCTATATTTGCAGCTCGAAAACGGCACGACGGCAAATTCAAAACTGTACAATATGTTTGTGACTTGTTTGGCTGAAGATAACCGCTACGGTGACATACACAAAAAGCTCACTGAACTCCAGCGCATACCGTATTCACAGGTAGCCGAATGGGTCGATGCGATAGGTGGAACGAAGCTTATCATACCAGACACTAAGCTGAACAAAGAAAATTGGAATTGTCCCGTACTACAAGATACAGCAAGTCATATAAGCGCGCCCGTTCGCGACAAAGACGGTCATTTAGCTGGAGTTACCGTGTTCAACTACAAAAATATCAATTTCAACAACTCCGATGAAACGCAGCAGATAAACTTCATGGAAAATTTCAGGACATCAATAGAGACAATATACCTTGCATATTACGTTTCGCAGTGCGACAAAATGAAGGAATTAGGAATGATGGAAGGAGATGACAAAAATGATAAAGTTGTTAGATGAAATATACGATATTTTCATACTCAACGGGTGGATTATACCGTTTATATGCTTGCTGTACGGTATCGTAATAAAATATTACTTAAAACATAAAGGCAACAGCAGTATCGTATATTTGACCCCGATATTTTGCGTGGTAATAAGCTGTATAATATTTTTGACGATTCCAAATATTGATAGAGCACCATGGGGAATCATGCACGAAATATCAGACGTTCTGTATAACGGGCTTGCGGCGGTCGGCATTTACGAGTTAGTGAAATCAACACGGAAATTCATATTGATTTACATATTGAAGAAACGACTTCCTGAACATAGCACAGATCAAAAATAATCCCAATATATCCGAACAAAAATATCGAATTTAATAAAAATTAAATTTTTTATTCTATAAATAGAACGAAAAAAATACCACTATCGTAACAACATTTTGTATAATTTCACAAAATTTTTACTATATATTGTTATCTATCAAAATCAATTCGTTAATGACAAACTGAATTTACACAAAAATAAAAGCGCTTGTGCAATTTACACAAGTGCTTTTAACTGCGTTTTATATAATTACAAAATCAAATTTATATTGATGTCGTAGATTATATGCAACAATTTTTAATATGCCGTATTACTATAAGACATCGGAATGGTTTCTGTCGTCCCATTTCTGTATACTGTACAGGTAAAAGTAAAGCGGTATGTATAACCTGTCGATACATAATAAGTGGCATTCCACGGTAAGTAATCACTATTTATGGTTATACCGGTCCATCTGGTAATTTCTGTATAAGTTCCATTTGAATTGAGCCGTTCCAATACAGCTACTCCGTCTATTTTCGTTGTTCCAGAGTTTCCAAGCACTGAATAAGACAGAGTTCCTTTACTTCCGCTAAATGATAATCCGATAGTGATTGTGCTCGTTTGCGCCCAATAAGGCTGTATTGTACCACCAGGTGATTGTGATGACGCAGATGTAAGGTTAGTCTGAGCGTTTACCGCAATAGTCATAGAAAATAATAATGTCAGTGCCAATAAGATTGATAGTGATTTTTTGTTCTTTAAAATCATTAGAAGTCCCCTTTCTTTCTTTTAAAATATAAGATTATTTTAACCTTCTATATATTAAACGAAAAAAAGGGGAATATCGTAACACATTTTGTATATTTTTTTTATTTTTTCAAAAAACTTTTATTCAACGCTCTTAGCCATTTCAATTAATTCGTCAGTATCTATTTTTGCCATGAGTTTTAAAACGCTATCATTATATTTCCAAAATAATATATTATAGTCTCCATCCGTCGATTCAAACAAAGCGGCTTCATTTCCGTTAATATCAGTCTCGACAAATGATTTTTGTTCATTGTCTGTTGCTGTCGCGAATGATTCATTTGAATATTGCTCAAATATAATTTTCTCTCCATCGCTGTTTTGGTATATCAAAAATTTCATATCGCCATTTAAATTTAATTGTACTTCTGTAAATCCATCTGGGATATATTTCGGTCTCGGCATGTTTATATTAACATCCGTTCCCGAATTGCCCAATTCGACATATGTATATTGTCCATACCACTTTATTATCGTATCAAAAATATAATTCCTTGATGCTTCAACAGTCATTAAAACGGCGGTTAAAATAACAATGACAATTGCCGCTGATGCAACTGTTTTTTTGAAATACTTTTTAAATGTGGTAATTTTGCCTTTGCGTGTCGCTCTGGATATCATCTTTCTTAACTTTTTTTCATATTCCGGCGATGGCTTATACATTCCCTCCAGTTCCTCACATGTGGGCAGTTTTTCCATCTTTTTCCGCATCGCTTCTTTTAGTGCCACTTTTAGTAAAGCATCATATATCTCGTCATCTTTTTCGCTGCTCTGCATTTTTTTCTTCCTCCTGCAATAATTTGCGTAATTTATTTTTCGCTCTGCTCACCCGCATTTTCACCGCGCCGCGGTTTAGGTTCAATATCCCCGCTATTTCGTCGTATGAACATTCTAAAATTTCCGACAAATAAAGCGCATCTGATAAATTATCCGGCAGAGACATAATTTTATCGACTAATAAATCATATGATTCTTTCATCGATAAAGTCTCGAACGGCATATCGCTTATATTTGAATCGCTTATCACTTCCTCCATATCTTCTATCGAAATATCGTCTTCGTTTCTTTTCCTTATCTTTCGAATCATATCTATTGCAGTATGCCGAACTATGATATTTATAAAACTGATTGTTTCAATGCTGTCTATATCTTTTATTTTATCAAGATTCTTCATGATTTTAAACATTGATTCAGAAACTGCATCTTCCGATAAGGCATAATCGGTTAAAATATCCCTCGCCGTATTAATCATTGTGTTGTAATATTTTCTATGTATCATTTCTATTTTTATTCGGTCGTATTCCGAGCGCATGGACATTAGAAAGTAAAAACCTAAAATATGTATCATATAGCCTCTTATTTTTGAAAATATTCGGAACATTATATCCGTTCTCTACTGTCTGTATTCCGATTATATCATAAATGCGAAAATTTTTCAAGGCTTTGTAAATTAATTTTTATATTCATGCCAAAACTTTGATTAAAATGTTATTTTTGTTTGCTTTTTATTGGCGGTTTATATATTTTGTCAAATTCTTCACATAATAGAAGTGAATCGGTTTTCCTTTTGTATTTTTCTTTTAACGCCATTTTTAACATCATATTGAATTTTTTATTATTTATTTTTTTCTTTTTCAAATTCTCATTTCCTATATTTATAAAATATTTGTTTAAACTACATAATAAAAGATTTTGTACTGCCGAAAACAAATCATAACTGATTTTTTACAAATTATATATCAGAAAAGCAAAAAAATCAAGAGCAAACATAAAAACTTTTCATAATTTCCGTTTAAATTTTATATTTTAACAATACCTAAAGCTGAACGAACATAAGTTTTTCGTTCGGCTTTTTTCGTTGCGCAGTTTTTTATTTTTTCGCCGACTTTTTAAACCATAAAACTTTTTCAAACGTTCAATTATTAATATTCGCGTTTTTCGGCAGTACAAAATCTTTTATTATGTCTCTACCAGTTGATTTTTACCAAATTAAGGCGTTCTACACTTTTTCGAAGCTCCGAACCGCTCTTTTTTAGATAAATTAATGTTGTTTCAAATTTGCTGTGCCCCATGAGTGATTTTAGCTCCGCTATATTATTTACAACGCTGAGGAATGTACGAGCAAAGAGACTCCGAAGAGCATGCGGCTTAACCTTGTTCGGATCAACTCCAGCCAACGCACATAACTTTTTCATATCTGCCCATATATTAGACCGATGTATTGGTTTGCCAGACTTCGTAACAAATACTGCGCCGGATTTTATATGATATTTTTTCGCATATTCTAACAACACTTTTGCTAAATCGGACGGAATCAAAATCGTTCTGATTTTACCTTTATTTTTGATTTCTGCGCTTCCTTTTATGACTGCCTCCATCGTGATAGATTTTAATTCGCTGACGCGAATGCCAGTCGCGCAGAGTGTCTGCATCGCGAAACAAATCCGCTCGTTACCCTGCTCTTTTGCCGCTCTCAACAGTTTTTCGTAATCTTCTTCCGTCAACTCTCTATCTGCGTACAAAAATAGTTTTTGTTGAATTTTCAACGGCTTCAATTTTATATCGAATTTGAAAAACGCGCAGAATCCGTTTATCGCGGCAATCATAGAATTTACGCTCGTCGGCTCGTGCGTTTTTGACAAACTTTCTTTCCATTCGATTACTGATTTTTTTGTGACCGCTGTGCCATTCAAAAAGGTTGAACAAGCCTTGAGGTCACGAGCATATTTTTCTGCGGTAGAATTAGTCCGTTCTTCGTTTTTCAGGCGGTCGATAAACTTGTTTATGTTTTCTGCTGTTATATATATTTGCTTTTGATTCATAATAAATTTTACCTCATAATTTGAATTTGTATGTAATAATATTATCCGAAATTTCTTAATAAATTGGGCAATGAGTTAAGCGTGAATCAAACGTCGAATTGTGTAGAAAAACGCAAGGAGTTTGATTGGCGCAAGCAATGAATGCCGGTCCAAAAATCGGCTTTTTTCCGATTTTTACGCCATTCCGCTTGTTGGGGAAATCCTTCCCCAGACCCCTGTAAAAATCGAACGCGAAGCGTCCGATTTTTTTAAGCCGAAACGCTTCGCTTTTCTTCTGCTACGCGTTTATAAATTCTGCGAATTTCGAACGCTGTATTTTCCCGGTATTGGTGTATAGTTCCGTCATGGAATTAGACACGGGCGTACCTGTTGCGAACACTATGCCTTTGCCGCCTGTCAGCTCGTCAAGATAGCGGCATTTCATAAAAAGGTCGCTGGACTTCTGCGAATCTGTCGTAGAAAGTCCCGCTACATTGTGCATTTTCGTGAACAACAGCAAATTTTTAAAAAGGTGCGCCTCGTCGATAAACAGCCTATCCACGCCGAGTTGCTCGAATGTTACTACTGTATCTTTTTTACTGTTGTCATTTAATTTTTCCAGCTTTGCCTCGATACGCTTTTTGGTTTTTTCAAGCTGTTTTATCGTAAAACGCTCGGCTTTCATCGCTTGCATTTCATCTATACCCGTGATTATTTCGTCTAACTGTTCGTTCAACAACTGTTCTTGCCGCTCTTTCGATACTGGGATTTTTGTAAGCTGGGAGTGACCGATAATCACAGCGTCGTAGTCGCCTGAAGCGATTTTAGCGCAGAATTTCTTGCGGTTTTTTGTCTCAAAATCTTTTTCATTCGCTACGAGTATATTCGCGGACGGGTACAGGCGCAGAAACTCCGCCGCCCATTGTTCCGTCAGGTGATTCGGCACGGATATGAGCGACTTCCGGCACAGTCCGAGCCGCTTAGATTCCATTGCCGCCGCCACCATTTTGAATGTTTTCCCCGCGCCGACCTCGTGCGCCAATAGCGTATTACCGCCGTATATGATATGCGCTATTGCGTTCAACTGGTGCTGCTCTAACTTGATTTGGTCGGATTTACCGACGAAATTCAAATGCGAGCCGTCGTATTCGCGAGGTCTGACGCTGTTGAAACGTTCATTATATAATTTTACTAACGTCTGGCGGCGGTCCGGGTCTTTGAATATCCAGTCCCTGAATGCCTGTTTGATACTGTCCTGCTTCTGTTGCGCCAGCATCGTCTCCTTTTTGTTCAGAATCCGCTGCTTTTTACCGTCCGCGTCAACTTTTATGTCGTAAATCCGCACATCACGCAAGTTCAGTGTTTCCTGAAGTATCTGATACGCATTAATACTCGACGTTCCGTAAGTCGTCCGCCCCAGTATATCGTTGAACGGCGCATGTCTTGCGCCTTTTACCTGCCATTCCCCCGTAAGTTCGGAATAATGCATTTGTATAGTATTCCGCATATACGATGCGGTCTTTAATAATTCGTACATAAACTGATTAATATAATCCTTATCAATCCATGTTACGCCGAGCCGTACAGATATTTCGCTCGCTTCCAGGTCTTTCGGTTGCGCGGCTTCGAGTGCTTTAACATTTACGTTATAATCATCGGGGTATATTTCCGCCGAGCGTTTCGCCCATTCGAGTTTTTCACGGACATTGCCTGATAGATATTCGTCGGCAGTTAAAAATTTATTATCTGATGTTTTACCGCCGATACCATATAGAGGGTTACGAAATATGACTCCCTGCAGTTCTGCGGCAATGGTTGCTTCGTCTTTGCCCGTGAGTTCAGTCATATACGCCATATCGACGCAGGCGCGTTCGCCGATTGACACCGCCAACGCCTCGCTTGCCGTGTCAACATGGGTGATAACGGTTTTCTGACGGATTGTGCGTTTTGTGAATATATCGGCTTTGCGTTCGAGTTTGCCGTTCTCGTCCAATATTTCGAGGGAACATAACAAATAATATGATGAATCGTCCGAAAACGCCTGATTGTTTACGCGGTTGTTGATTATGCCGTACTGCAATACAAAGCTGGAGTATAACCGGGTTAATTCCGCCTGTTTCCGCTGTATTACCTCGTCGGGAAAATCGTCAATCTGGTATTGTATCAGCTCGTTCACGCAGTCGCGGAGTTTTATCATGCCCCTGATTCTGTCGAGAGTAGTTTTCGGCAAATCCACCGGATACATTGATGAGTTTTCACGGTAATATACTTCGCCGACCCCGACTTTTCGGGCATAAATTCTACCGTCAACATTGTCCGGTCCTGTCGCAGGCGTTACGAGTGCGTAACTAAAATTCTTAACAAGAGGGTCGGCTGGAATAGATTTGTTCACGGATTGATCAGGAATATCGTCAAGCGTAACTTCTTCGATTTTACCTGTGATATTGGATAATGCTTTTCGTAACTGCTCTGATAGATCCGCTCCCGCAATCGGGTTGCAGGTTGTATCATTTTTATTACCGTATAATGTATTGTCGTACCCCATTGTGCCGAGTATCATGTGCGGATTTTCGGCGAAATAGCTGTTTACGGGGATATTATCGTCCGTCAAGCCGAGATGCACCCAGTCCGGCTCAATATCGACCATTTTATCGCGCTTTTGCAGAAATATAATATCGGTCGTAACCTGTGTTCCGGCATTTTTCAAAAATGCGTCGTTCGGCAGTCGCACCGCGCCTAACAATTCCGCACGTTGCGCCAAATACCGCCTGACTTCGGGATTTTTCTTATCGAGCGTACCCTTCGAGGTCACGAACGCGACAATGCCGCCGGGACGCACTTTATCAAGCGTTTTGCAGAAGAAATAATCGTGAATGTGAAAATTATATTTATTGTACTTGCTGTCAACAACGCTGTAATCGCCAAACGGGATATTACCTAAAGATACATCGAAAAAGTTATCAGGGAAATTTGTCCGCTCGAAGCCTGTAATTTGTATATTTGCGTTCGGATATAACTGTTTCGCTATTCGTCCGGTGACTGAATCGAGTTCCACTCCGTATAACCGTGATTTTGCCATGCTATCGGGCAACAGCCCGAAAAAGTTGCCCACGCCCATTGACGGCTCTAATATATTTCCGGTTTTGAAGCCCATATGCCCGATAGTATCGTACATTGCATTTATAACGGTTGGTGATGTATAGTGCGCGTTCAGAGTGGAAGCTCGTGCAGATTCCCATTCTTCCGGCGATAATGCGGCGTTGAGTTCAAGATATTCATTTGTCCATTGTGCTTTGTCCGGGTCAAATGCCTGCGGCAGACCGCCCCACCCGACATATCGCGAGAGTATCTGCTGTTCATCTGGGGTTGCAGAACGTTTTTCAAATTCAATATCATGCAGAGTATTGATTGCATCAAGATTATATCGGAATTTCGTTTTTGCACCGCCTTCGCCGATATGTTCGTCCGTGATACGGAAGTTTACGGCTTTTACTGCGGAGACGGGTGTTTTTGGTTCAGAGATAGCAGGTTTTTCCTGTGCTTCGACTATTTCCGGTTCGTCAAAAATATCAAATAATGTTTGTTGGTCGCTGTATTCAATTTGCGAAGTTCGGTCTATTTTTAACGGTTCGGTTTTAGTTGTATCAGATTTCATCGGATAATCAAGCATACTGCCGTTACTGTATAGCAAAACTGCGTTGCGCCCAAGTTCATGTATCCGAGTTACTAACTCGTTTATATGAACAGAGGGTATGCCGACAAACGGGACTTTTTGCCCGTTTATGTCGCGGACAGCCGAAGTATAACCGAGATTATTTACAGCAAATTCCGCGTCCGCTCCCTGCATTTCGAAAAAATCACCCAACTCTATCAATGCAATATGGTCGGGATATTTTTCTTTTGCGCTTATATATTTTTCATATGCTACTTGTCCGGGTGTTTGTACTTTCTGTGGAGTCTCGGTATTACGCGGATTATCGTGCAGTAACCATTCAAAATCATCAACTGACATAGAGCGTGTAATCGGAATAATCAACGAGGGGTCTGTTAATCTGATTTCGCTGTCGCTGATGTCGTCGATTATAAAATGCCTGTTATTTTCCAAATAAACAGTATCGCCGACTGTATAATTATGTATTGTTTCAGGTTCTGTCAAATCTATAAAATTATTTTCGTCAATAAGCCGTGCTATATGCCGCTGTACTTTCGCCCACGAAAGTATCAAAGGCTCTGCACCGTCTTTTTCTACGGTGAAATGCGGTAAATCGCCGCCGTACTGCTCTTTGAGATAGTTAGCCGTAGCAAGTTCACGGGAATGTCCCCGCATATATTCATATATTTGCTGTTTACTGCCTGAATCACCGTTCCAGCGGCGTAACGCTTCGTCAATATCGGATTGTTCTATGGCAACAATAGGCGGATTTTCCACGATATTTTGGATTTCTTCGGCTCGTATTGCCGTCTGCTGTTCCTCAACTGTGGGAAAAATCGGCATTTGTTCAACAGAAAAAAGGTTTCCGACTTGGGAACCTTTTTCATTAGGGTCAGATTGCATGACGGCTTGATATAATTGTTCTGCAATCGCAGGGGTCAGCATTATATTATAATAATTATCAACTTCGTTGACAAGCTGTCCCCTGTTCGGATTAGTCGAATTTATATATGCGGATTTTATTTCATTAACAGCCTGCCGAATTGCTTTTTCAATTTCGGTCAGCGTATTTTGCTTGTCACTGTTAGTCGCGGCATTTATCACAGTTTCGTTGGTTATAACATAATCTGAAATAAATCCGTCCCACTCCATTTGAGCTTGTTCCAATTCAGAAGCAGAAATGCCGTCTAACTGTAAATCAGTTCGTCCAGTATAAATTCCTCCGCCTGCGTTTTCAGCATATTCATGTGTGCCGTCCACTCCGTTTGGTTCGTTGATTTGTCCGGCGGCGGGTTTTTCGTTGTCAACTCCTGCATCATCAGACTCAGACGTTCCACTGCCGTCCTGTCCGTCTCCGCCAAGTGCGATTGAATCTGTCCCGTCAGCAATAACTGATTGTACAGGATTTTCCTGTGCTTCGTCAGATAATCCTGCCTCGTCAAGCCGTATTTGCCAAGTGTCCCTGTCTGCTCCGGCAACGTCAGGTTCGGGAGCAGATAATCGCCGCTCCTGATATATTCTATTTGGTTCATAATTTACTCTGCCTTTCTCGCGTTCGTATTTTTTTACCGCTACTTCAATTTCGCGCAATATCTGCTCAGATAGTTCGCTTACTGCCGTGCCGAGTGCGGTTATCGACTGCGCCGTGTTGAAATTGTACAGCCAGTCGAAATCGTCATCGCCGAAATATTTATTCACGTCTATACCGCACCGCGAAATCACACTGTACGTGGCGCTTGTTATCAATGCTTTCCCGAAAATCCCCATGATACTGTCATCGTCGAGTTCGTCCAAATAACTACTTTCAACGCTGTATTTTATATCGCGGGCGTTGCCGTTACAGTAATTCTCTGCAAGGTTGTATGAGATTATGCCGATAACATCAGCCATATCGCCTTTCATGGGTACAAACTTTTCGGCGATAGCTTCCGAAACTGCGGGCATATTGTCCGGCTGTAACTGCCACAGAAAAGGACGGCGGGGATTCGCCCTGCCGTCCTCTGTGTCTGCGTAGTCGAAAACGTATTTCAGCCGCATTTTACCGCCGTTGTTGTCGAGTAGTGCTATACCTTTTGAGCCGCGTCTGACATAGCGGTTCATGGGATTATTCCACACCTCTATAGGCGCGACGGCTACGGCATCTGGACGCTGTGCGTGAATCATAACCTGATCCGGAAACGAATATTTATACAACCGTCCGGCGGTCGTGAGGAAATCCGTCCAATTTTCGCGGCTGTTAGTGAGGTTTTTCACGGTATATTCTGCGACTGAGGAGTAAAAATCCGCTTTTGTCGTTACTGCCATCCTATACCTCCCGTTCTGTTTTTTTCTTGACTTTTCCCATATTTTCGACGCTCTGAGATTGTTTTATTTCCGCAGCTTTTTGTTTTACCTCGTCCAAAAGCGACGGTTTACGGATTTTGGAGATTTCACTTTTATCTACAGCCGCATATGTGCCTGCACGGTCGCGAAACTTGCATATTTTCATGGTTTTGTACGGTACTTCTTTAAACAACAGTTTCAATTCGTCGTGAGACGGATTTGCCGAGTAATACGGCGATATTTCCACTCTGTACATTTTTTTGTCAGGCGTATTCGGCTGTGGTATCTTGTTTATCTCCGCTACTATACGAGCCGCTTCATGCTGTGCGTGTTCGGCTTTCAGACGTTCTGTGTGAGGGTAACAATAGACCATGTTGTACGGTTCTGCCAGCCTTTTCTCGTACTCCTGCTCCAATAGCGCGTTCAATGCGACGGGGTCGTTCGGCTCACTTCGAGTGTCTGCAACGTCTGACATATGGAAGTTTCCATAGTGGAAATCACTTTTCAGCACCTTTTGAATATCGCCATTTTTGAACGTCACTGTCAGATAGTCGGATGCTACGGCGTTTTGCCGCACAAATTCCGCGTGTTTATGATAGTCTAATTCATATATATCGCCGATTATGTAGCCGTTTTTCTCTATGCTTTTCACTTCGACGGCGTATGCCAGTATGCGGTCCCGTGCCTGTTGTTCGTGATAAAAGCACCAACTGTTATGTCCGTAGGTGTTCTGCTGGAAAATATTGCGCTCGTCCGAACATACTGTGCCGCCCTGGTACGACAGCCATAACAATGTTTTGTCATATATATCGCCGCTGTGCGCCGCTTTTATAAAATGGTCGTTATCTATATTCGTTAAGTCTGTTTTGTAATATACTGTGTTTGTGTCCATTATGTCCCGCAATGTTTCTACTATATTTGTATCTGTTATTTTATCCATAAAATTTTATTCCTCTGCAAAAAAATAAAACAGAGCATATCAATCTCTGTTTTATAAATTATTTATTTTAATTTTGCAACATTCCTATTACCCAGCTGAGATTTTTTTATCACACAAAATTACTTGATTATTATAAACATGGTTAAAAGAGGATTTTAACTCTATTATTATCTGAATATTTATTTATTAATTCACTATAGTAATTTTCATCATTTTCGTTTATGATTTTATAATATTCTTTTGTATATTCGGGATATTGCTGTTCTATAAATTTCGTCATATTTTTTGCCTGTATGGTATTACCTTGTGAGTTAAAAGTTTTTGCGAAAAAGATGAGCCGTAAATAATAAATTCACTTCCATGTGATAAAGTGTAAGTTGAAAAGACAAACACAATCATAGGAGGCAAAAAGTACCATGTTCCAGC
>Ga0123357_10008340_pt1 | contig 12935 bp, 9 predicted proteins | sample TergutEmb28metaG_FD_89873 | JGI IMG/M metagenome (GOLD analysis project Ga0123357, IMG submission 89873) | Embiratermes neotenicus P4 segment gut microbial communities from Petit-Saut dam, French Guiana - Emb289 P4 | ecosystem: Host-associated > Arthropoda: Insects > Digestive system > Gut ...
AAGGTAAAGGATTTGTTTTTTTTTGGTTTTGTAAGGCACTGCCAACAATAACCAACGTGTTAAAACATTTTAAATTTTTCCCCCCAGGCACAAACCGGGGGGGGGGGGGGGGGGGTGGAATTGGACCAGTAGACTTTAGCATTTATTGTCTAAGTGGGCTAAACTCTACATCACTAGTCCGAAGTCTGCTAAGAGCACAAATTTTTCCTCCTCTCTCCCAAAGGAAGCACTGCTCTTCGCAGTTATATCTTTCTTGGGTTCAATTTATTTAACTGTAATGCGTAACGCGTAATGAAAACTATATTCTTATCGACATAACGTGTAGGAACCATCACTGCGTGACACAAAGAGTGCGATCCGAGCGTGGGAGAGTAGGATATAAGTATTTTATCACACGCTACATCAGCAAGCTTAGCGAGAATGCTGATGATAAGAATATGATCTACACACAGCGAAATCAATATGAATACAAAGAAACGTAAGAGACAACCCAATTACTGACGTATGTTATCAAACTGGAATTTCCTCGAAGATATTAATGCCTATGAGGCCATAATTCGGTCTTCTGAAATAAAGCAGTGACATAATTTTCCACAGCAGACATGTCCATAGTGTTTGGCACCAGGGCAGTGCTTTAACAAGACAGGCAAATGTACGTACCGTAACATAGTGGCACTTTCGCTCGACCACTGTTACATTCGAAACGCAACAATGCGTTCCTTTTTATTGTTGTTGACCAAGTGTAGCTGACAATATAAAAAATATTCAGCGTTGCCATAGCAATGCAACAACGGGATGCCCTTTTACTGTAACCCAGCTACAATATATTGATTACTGCTCTCAATAACACAAACGTTGATTCATGACAACAATCAAATTGCACGGAATAAATAGCGTCAAAATATGTAATACAAAACTTAAAATGACCTTAATGTAAAATGGCAGATATTTTTGCCCATTTTAACCAAATATGGATTTCCTCGACAGATTTTCGTAGAAGTCCCCAATATCAAATTTCACGAAAATCCGCCCAGTGGGAGCCGCGCTGATATGTGTGGACAGACCGACATGATGAGGCTAACAGACTCTTTTCGCGACTTAGGCGAACGCGCCTAGAAACCTGGGTGAACAAGTTCTGAGTATGGCTTGTACCCCTTCTACCACATGGACAAATGATCGGTGTTATAAAATCTCATTCCTGTACCAAACAGGCTTTAAAACCCGGTTTCTTATCCTCGAAACAGAAATATCATTCAAAACAAACACAACTTCATTTGTGGTACGGTATATCGCCTACTGAAATTAACAAAAGGCAACCTTGCTTTGTGCTTCATTTCACATTTCAGGACGAGGCCAGCAGTGCAAACCCAGCACGTGTGGTGCCAGTGATGTTTAAACAAATGGCCCGACGTTCATAAAACGTGCGGAACTTCAGTCTTTCGCCGAGGTATAAATGAGATCTGAGCTCTTTTGGCATTTTACGGACAGTAGAATGGTAGTTCCTTACAGATGTTTCGGGACTCTACTCTGCGTAAAATCCCAAAAGAGAGCAAATCTTATTTACAAAACTTGGTATGAGCCTTGAAATTCACAGCTTCGACAAAACCAAAATGACAGTCGTGCAAACGTCCAACATAGGGTCCACATCAGCGCCAGTTAAAGGAGGGCACTGAAATTCTGTGTATTTATAAATGTTCAAAAAAAATGCCAAGTGTTAGACACTTGGCATTTGCGAAATATGACGGCAACCGTGCGAAATCGCGTACTTTGCTATCCGACGTCGTTTTCTAAGTACCATTTCTGACGGGGCAGATCAAACTCTGCATGCAACTTATTTTGGGGTATTAAATATAAATGAGTGGAACTCGCTGTCGTGTGTGACAAAGCTTAAGTATTCGTAACCGAAACTTTGGACAATGTAGCTCGTCTCAGGCCAAATATTAGGATAAAAGCAGGGTCCGTACCGGATACTTAATTCAGCTTCATGCGATTCTGACTATCGTATTCGTCACAGCCATGACTGAAAAAGTGGATAATGCCCGCCGAACAGAGGGTCCAATTGCAGTCAGACTATGATCATGTATAAATATCAGAATACTTCAAAATAGAAGTTTGTACTTTTATAGAACGAAAATTATGAACATAAATAAGTTATAAAACATAATAATAATTAATAAATGGATGTTTATTAGGATGTAGGCTTAATAGAACAAGTGCCTATTATAAACAGCACAAAAACACAAAAAATTATAAATACATAAAAACCGAACATTAGACGCATAATAATAATAATAATATAATAACAATTTTCTGCTAGCCTCTGTACTAACGGAAGTACAGGAAGGTGGTACACAAGTAAACTGTTTTAACCGAACAGTCATAAAAAGGTAGATTATTGCGCCGAAAGTTATTGAATCTGAGGCACGGAACAGAAAAGCAAACAGAGGCTTCATAATTTGCCCCACTCACCACGTATCGTGCAGCAATAAAATCAACACGTACTGGATGGATGGTGCATGCAGAACGCAGGAAGACATGAGAACAATATACAAAAATTAAATACCGTGTGCAAAATTCGGTAAAATACGAAGAAGATATTAAAGTATATTAAACAGTGTACCGACTCGCATCATCCAGCTGAAAACAGGGTCCATTAACGGGCGAGAATTAATAGTGATTAAACTGACGAGTTCCATGTCGGGAGTTGTTACGATCTGCAGTACTATTATTAGCTTCGACATTATAACTCCGCTCCATGACGTTACTATACCCAGTTATATGTAACAAATACGAACATATTCTGCCACACATTCGTACAGACACACATATGAAATGGCTATTCTGAAATGTCTGGATCGAGATTTGAAAATTACAGAATATAAATCGTTAGGCATAAGCTAACTCCCCAAACACAGCACTGCTCAGACAACCTCCTCAAACACAAAATTAAAAACAAAATATTTTCTCACAGACAACACACAGTGTCTCCAGCACAGAAACCAAACAGTTAAAGTTGTGTCAGGAAAGAGACGCTGTTCTTGTAGGAGTCGTATGCAGCACATAAACAGACCACACGGGCGAAACGCAGAGTTATTCGGTGTCACAACTGGTGGAACATTCCAGTTACCTTAGGCACTCAGCGTTTAAAACATTCCCTTCAAGGTCCTTCGCTACGATTTACACCAAGCCTTCTCCCAGTGTAACATTATGCATTACGTGCATTGTGACAGTTATGATTCAATAACTGTGTATACTAACATGCACACGTAAATTACATAGAATTATAAATTATCGATAAACGTGAACCATCCTACACGTTTCAGCGATAAATTGCCATCCTAAGGGAGACGTCAGTACAAAGGAATATACAATGTTAATGCAAAAACATAATATTAATATTTTGACGTTTTGCTGACCGTGCATCTCAGTATATTTATCTCAGTAATCAACCTTTTGACGCCTAACGACAACTATAGTGGTCGTACCGCACCGCTAACCTCTAAATGTTGCATTTTATATATTTATTCAATAAATATAGGTACTGAATATTTTAAACGTGGTATATACTCTCCGTTTTTTCCTCTTCAAAATGCAGTTTGTTTCATAAATCTAACATATTTGGTTCCTGTATTATTCATATTTCATATACGGAGTGTGCTAAAATTAAAAAAATAATTCCGGTGCCAAAAGGTTAACCAACTTGATGAACAAAATATTTGTTTTACAATAAGTTTATTTCATGCCTCTACATGTTTCAAGCACATGTGCTCATCATCAGGAGGTCAAAAGTGCATTACACAGCCTCTGGTATCATCACACCTACAGGTGTGATGATACCAGAGGCTGTGTAATACAATTTTGACTTCCTGATGATGAGAACATGTGTTCGAAACATGTAGAGACATGAAATAAACTTATTGTAAAACAAAACTTTTGTGCATCAAGTTGGTTAATTACTGAGATAAATAATATTAATATGTCAAATATTGTAATAATATATGAAATTTACGTATACAACGTAAAAAATATATACAATATACTTATAGCTGCTACTATATATTTGTAACATTGTGTAGGTAAATTCAATGTATTAATGTTACATAAACTTATTTCTTTGCAGTGCCCTCTCCCTGAGGTTGGCGATTTATGGCTGAAACATGTAGTAGAGTTCATATTTTAAAATAATTTGTAATTTTATATAATTTTTGTGCACATGTTCATATGTACGTATATATATATATATATACATATATATACACACATACGCACACACAAGATTAATCCCAGTGTACTTAAACTGTACTGGAGTAGACATAGTATCTGTAGTAAATCTGGACTTGGGTACCCTAGAAGTTCGCAGAGATGACCCTCCCTGCGACGGGGAGGATGACACTAGAATTAAAAGAAAAAGTTTGTTTCAGCAGACACCAATAAAACGTACTGTGGATGATGAAGCCAGGAATAAACCTCTGAACTCTGCCGCGACAGGCTGTCACAAACAATTCCATCGCAGTTACTTTGCTGTCTAATCACCGAGAAGTCAGGATGTTCCTGACATCAACTAGTCTGTCTAGTTGTGCAACAGCGACTTCTTATGCCCAGTCCATGAAAAGCTACGGGACTTCAGAGGGCATCCCGGCAATAACCATATTTATGTCTCTATTAGATGCCAAGTTACAAAACACTTAAACCGTCTCAGACATTACGATAATAATATAATAAAAGGTAAAGCACATTTGGCACTGTCCACGCCATGACGGCACATAGGGAAGTAGAGGTAAAACTCCGCTCATTCTTAACCTCGACAAACGATAGAAGTTAGAGGACAGCTTCACGTTCCGGCCCCTTAAAGCCCAGGGAAACAGCCAAATGTACCCATTGAGCAGGAACGTGTGTGGGCCCCAGAGTTGGTCTGGGCGTTATGGGACGAGACAAAGAGCTCTTATCGTTTCCGGGACTCGAACCCCAGATCGTCCAGCACGTTGTCTTAGTCGTACGTTAGTACAATGCTAACATGAAAGGTGGACTTAGCTGTTCCGCTCAGAAGTAGCGGTGTTGAAGTGGAGGTATCAGCTTCAGATGCTGGTGTTGCAGGAAGATCAACTGTGAAAACTGATCGGTCCGACAGTCGCGACGCCAACGCAGAAAACAGCATAGTCCAAATGGCCCAAATTACAATTCTGTTATTTGATAACACGAAAGAACTGTCCAGACTTTCCTTGGGCTTGACACCAAGGAGGTGTACGGGGTTGCGGGGTAACGTTGCAGAAGTTCCATCCTTGGGCATGTTCAGTTGCACTCTACGGCCGCTTTACCCCCAGGCGACAGACCTACCCTTGGAAGCAGTGAAGAGATAAAATCCAGATGCCCAAACCGGGGCCTGACAGGCGGTGGTCCAACCAGTAGGCAATCATTCATTGGGATATTTACTTAGGTCGTTGTTTTGAAACATATCCTCGGTTTGCTTTTTTAAAAATAAAATGTCAAAATTTGGCCCCATTTGCGTCATTAGAATAAGAAAACACGTACATCCCGTAAGTTCCAAGATAGAGAGGAGCTATGCTGCTGTAACTTGGGACCTGGAAGGTTGGTTTCCTTTCTTCACGCGATTAAGTTAATTTCTAAAACTCAAATACGTACATCTTCGTCTCTCTACATGGCGATGCTGAAAACAGCTATAAATTAATACCTGCAAAAATCTGGCGCATGCATTTCTGTGCATAGTTTCTCTGATAGATCAAGATTACAATAAGTTTGTCGAGTATTAAATGTGTACGAAAAGGGTAAAAGAGGATACGTGATGTTTTTGGCGTACTCCCATACAATTCATTACTTTAACTCCGAAATTTCGGTAGTTATCGATAAGTCCAACAAACAAAAGAACACAAATTTCGTACGTCCGCCAGCTCATCTTACATTCTACAAAAAGAAATATCTCCACAAACGTCGCCGTTTTTCTAACACATAAAGTCACACACAGTTTTCGAGACGATACCTGAGCCTCAGCGGGTCGACGGAACAGGGGAATGGATAAGTACTGTACAAAATGAGAATCACTTCAATTTCTCAACCAAAGAACGCACATACAATTTCACATAAAACACTGTTAAAAACACTTTAAAACACTCCGACATGTTTCGATCTTGTCAGATCATCATCAGGGAGCTTTGTTCCTTGCTAAAGTTATATTACGGTATTCACAATTCAATTCTTATTTGCAAACGAGGTATTGTGGCAGCATATCATGTTGTGTGGGAATGTGTTGTGGAGCAGTGGCTAGGTGTGCGTCGCATACGACGCACACCTAGCCACTGCTCCACAACACAACATGATATGCTGCCACAACACCTCATTTGCAAATAAGAATTGAATTGTGAATACCGTAATATAACTTTAGCAAGGAACAAAGCTTCCTGATGATGATCTGACAAGATCGAAACATGTCGGAGTGTTTTAAAGTGTTTTTAAAAGTGTTTTATGTGAAATTGTATGTGCGTTCGTTGGTTGAGAAATTGAAGTGATTCTACGAAAATTCACGGTGCTACAATAAGATTTATACAAAATGAGAACTTCTTCATGATTGTACTCCTCACGAATTATTATTCCCATAATCAGATCAAGAATTAGATGGAATAGGCATGTGGCACGTATGCGGGGAAAGGTGCGTACAGCGTTTTCGTGGGGAAACACGAGGAAAAGATAACAGTCTAACGAAAAGGCGTAGATGAAAGGATACTATTAAAATGGATCTTACGTGTGGGAGCGTGGACTGGATTTATCTGGCTTAGAATGGGAACAAGTGGCGCGCTCTTGTGGAAAGAGCGAAGAACCTTCTGGTTCCATAAAGTGGGGAGAATTCCTTGACTAGCTGACGAACTCTTAGTTTCTCAAGATGGACTCTGCTCCATCGAGCTAGTTACTCAGTTATGTCACACAAAATTTATGACACTGTGCTAAGTGTCGCTCTGGGCTCTGCAGCTCGCAAGACGACAATGTTGATATTATACATAGAAGGAAACTGGGGAAAAAAACACAGCTGTGGTAGCATCCAGTTACACGACACGCATACAGTCAATTATAACAGTCCGCATACTGGTTCAAAAGCTTTAGCCCCATCTCGCGATATTTGCGGTTGTCGCGTTCGTTACCATAATTATTACCAGGAGTGCACAAAAATTCTGATGACCAGGTCGCCCGGGCGACTGGATTTTGTGCAGTGGCACGTAACGTTTGTTAAGTCCTCGGTACTGAAATTGCTTCATGTCACGCTTCTGGCGCCTTCAATCATAAGGAGGCTCCTAGATTTTGGGGAAATTTGAGCAACCCTGACAATTGTTGTCTTTTGGAACTTCCAGCTGTATCATCGTCTGGAGAAACCTGCTACCCGCATCTTCAGGATCCACGATGACGACATGTCTCTCTGAAATGTTGACAATTTTATCGGACTGCAAGGCGTCTTATCACTGAAGCAGAATATGTTTCTTAATCCCACTTCCTGCACGAAACAAAGAAAGCAGATTAACGGGTTCGATTTTAGTTTTGTAATAACATGAAGAGATGTTACAGACGTTTGCGATTAAACTCCTTCTACCTGTTTCAGGTTATTCACTCCTCGGTAGAAGGAGAAGTGACGATGCCACAGAAGAACAGGAATTGTGTACTGCAATGATTTCAATGCTATAAAGGTCTGTGATCTCACATAAAGAATAGATGGAGCAAAACCGTAAACCTTGACAGACATTAAAATATCTTCCTATGAGTGCGAATTCCTGGCAAAGTCAGAACAAACGGTGCAGCGGAACAGGTATTAAGTTTAATACTTGGTTCATGAATTTAATGACACAACGTTACTGAGTGTTATGAGATTTATTACATCAGTGCATTAGTGTTCACTTTCGACACCACAATTAGTAATCCATCCTACAGTATCTCTGTCCATTCTTTCCTCGAAGATTCTAGAGTTAAAAATCTTGAGGTGGGGGGGATTACGTAAATAAGTGCAGTATGGTAAATTAGCAACTACACGTTCCACTTTGTCTTCGGATTGTAGCTAAGCTGGTAACTCGGAGCAGAGCACTCAAACGTGTACCAAAATATGTGACCTCACAGTCCGTGTCACGCTGTTAAAATATTCAGCTGAATCTAAATATAGGTTTAAGTTATTTTCTTACTTAATGAGCGTTCCACAACCAAGCGTGGAAGCGAAAATACCCATCCCATGGATGGGCGTGACAAATAGGACAGCGTAATAAGATTATGTGAGTAGATGTTCCACATTTTTTTAGGTTTTGTTGACCGTGCATCTTAGTATATTTATCTTAGTAATTAACCAACTTGATGCACAAAATTTTGTTTTACAATAAGTTTATTTCATGCCTCTATATGTTTCGAGCACATGTGCTCGAAACATGTAGAGGCATGAAATAAAATTATTGTAAAACAAAATTTTGTGCATCAAGTTGGTTAATTACTAAGTTAAAAAAATAGATGTTCCATAGTTTCCGAAGAGAATTACGAACCATTGCGGACAGACAGGTGCCTAAATGAAAGCAACAATTATGGGTCCCAGCTGCAAAGTTCTGTTACTTATTTATTGGATACAAGGACTGGAGTACTAACAATCCATCCTTGAAACTATGAATCAGAGCGTATGGTTACAAATGGAGTTAATCTCCTGGAACTTCAGTTTAAAAATGACTCTCTAAAGCAACACAAAGGAAATTTATAACAAGAACATGTTACAGTCATTTATTTGGACTGTAAGAGGAATTTAAATACAATAGAATAGTTAAACACAAAATAAATAAATAGAATTCATGAAACTACAGATCCGTCTGGAAACGCTAGATTCGTCTTATGCTACAATCACGATCAATTTCGAATTCTTAATGACCATCCAAAAGAAAACCTGTACAAATTGTGGCAGGATGGCGTAACCGGCTGCTAGGTATAAGGCTTTGAAGGTAGTTGTAATTGCTATTGCTACTGTTGCTACTACTGTGGATAAGGCCTTTACAGCCACTGTACCCTCAACCTCAAAACTTACGTACACCCACAGCTAGAAACTTTAGTGCACATATATACAAGTTCCATACAGAGATGGCAGAACTTGCCTTCTGCACACAATCTGAAGAGCGTATAACAAACAATTTAAAAGCACAAAAAACCCGAGCAGTACAGGCCGGTTTCAAAATTACTTCCTGTGTAATTCTGTAAGGTTCTAACAACGGTGTAATAAAGACAACTGTTCACGGACCGACCATGTACCCTAAACCAGTGTTTCTCAACCGCCGGGCCGCAACCCGGTACCGGACCCTGGCATCAATTATACCGGGCCGCGAGCTATCCTCCTAGAATTGATAATTAATTTAAATGTAATTTTATGTTTGTCAACATGCCACACCGTACACATAATTGTACTAATACTCTTTATGATTATGTCATAATTAATTATTAATACTTATGTTGATTTAATGTATGAACTTAAAAAAAATTGGAACAGTACTGAGAGTAAATCTGTTGGGACCGGGCCCTCGTCTTATGAAAAAATAATTTACCGGGTCGCGGTCTCACAAAGGTTGAGCAATACTGCCCTAAACTTTGTGTTTTATTATTCCTCTAAATGTTGAGTTTTTATTATTTTATGTACTTTTGACACGAGACGACGGACAAAGTCCACGAAATAGACGGTTCCCAGTACAGACACTGTGTAATAACAACCAAAAATTTACTAACCCGGTATTAACGCCAATGACCACTTTCCATCTGACAATAAATACAAACTAATGATTACGTAAGAAGCCGACATCACGTGTTACTATTACGATATTTGTTTCTTCATTTCTTTTAACGACGATTTCAATTGTTCAAGATTTCTCATAATGATCGATATAATACAGAATAAGGTCAAACACAAACAACTTATCACAAAAACAATAAATCTTGTTAAAACTGCTGCATGCTTCAATCATGAGGCTCATGAAAATGAGCAAAATTCAGCTGTATGGAATGAGACCTCATCCTAACAGCCATTTCAAGATTCAGATAATGGACTGTAAACGAAACAGAAGCGGCCGAGGCCTGCTTTTAAGCGCCGTTCCGGCATTTACCTGAACAGACTCAGGAAAATGAAAATGACTCAACAGCCGGTCTTCTGGCCGAGATATCAACCCGAAACCATCTGAATTCGCAATAATGGTGCTAAACATTTTATAGTACCGCGACACTAAAAATGCTGCCATGTGTTCGGTATGTCGTGAACATTTGAAGCCATTATTATCAGTTCCTTGTCCCGTGGTCCCAACCTTCATTTGCCTTCTGTTCACGAGAAAACATGTTTAGCAGGAAATCTGGGAAAGCAGACGACAAAACTGCCACGTATAAAAGAAAAAGCAAACAAACTAAAGACTGTTTCAGAAATGAAGAGTGACGCTCACGTTACTTCAAATTACTCCGATAAACACGGAAGCCAGCAAGACATGGCTTAATAAAGTTACAATTCAGTGATATAGACTTGTGTACATAATATCATCTTGCTTATTTCTTCTAGCTGGCAGTTCCAAAAGTTGCTTCGTCGAATTTATGTTAACTTTTCCACATAAAACATTTGTTATATACAATTAGTATTTAGGAGCCTGGTGGCACAAAACAGCACGTCCCGATCTGGAACGGTTCTTTATATACTACCATAAAGTTACGTCACTCTTTCTGTGGCAGTATTTCATTATATTTAACTACATACGAAAACGTTTCGAGAAACAACATGAGGCTTAAGACTGCACTTTGCAAAATTCAGTTCTGAGAATAACGTGCCTATTTCGTCACGCTACAAAAACATTAACAAAAGCATTTAGTCGATGTTCAATTTTAAGGTCTGAAGTGTCCTAACGTTATCCTGCTGGCACCGTTACCCAACAAGCATTGAGAACCCCGTATAGGTTTTCTCAGCCCTTTAGAAAATCAGTGCTGGCTACATGTAGCAACAATTTGACGTTAGACAGCTCTGTATTTTTAGGATGAGAGCGTATTTATGTGTCAGGTAATTCTCACAATCAACAGCAATTATTTTCCTGTAGATCATCTGCCGATTAGGCTCCATATGTAACAGCCTGTGTTCGGTGAGGAATAAAGAGAATCTTAAAATATAAATCGCGTTAATTTTGGTCTTCAAATGGCCGTACCGTGGCTACGGCAGTTAGTCGCCGGGATTTCACCGCGAAGGTCCAGCTCTGGTCGTGGTCCAGTTATTCGCCAGTTTTGATGAACAAAGTGGCACTGGGCCAGATCTCTCCCCATGTACCTCGGTTGTACAGTCAGTATCCTCACCTATGCTTCATACACTTATTCACCTTAGTAATATCCTTATCGAAAGAAAAAGCGGCCGTATGTTGGGATATTGGACAGACAAGTCACTTCACACTTCATTTAGTTTTCAACGGGTCAATAGGAAAATTATCTAGAATTTAATTCGTTCTGGATATACAGATAAAGCAGCCAAACCTGATTACATAAAAACGAGGTTATTAACCAGAGTTCATAGGGCCTCGTGAATAAAGCTTAATACAGTAATACTACTGCAAGGAAAATGGCTGATCTTTGTATTTATCATGTGGGCATTCAGCATGCATGGCCTGTATCAACGCCACATCCGTAAGTTTCTGTCTGAAAGAATGCAAAGTGTGAGGAACTTGAGGTACGAAGTAAATGACATAAAGGCATACCAGAGAGTAAAGCTACAGCTCCACTCATTCATAACCTCAGCAGGACATGAAGGTAAGAGATCAGCTTGACGCCCCGGCCGCCTTATTCCCAGTACCCGTTGAAAATGAGGCTGGGCGCTTAGGAAAAGAGATAATTTCTTGCCCATGCTGAGCCTCCAACGAGTCCTGATCCTAGCCTAGTCATTATACCGATTATGATATCCCGAGTAGGCGTAATACATTCGCGTAACACGGTTTGGGCAATTAAATGAAAATGGGATGGAGATTTGGCATAAAAGGAAAATAACCACATGCATAATTCTGGCGAAAAACGTCAAAGGAAGGGATCATATAGGAGAACGGTTGCAGATAGAAGATAAGGCAGGCAATATACGTATATCGTTAATAGTGAGTTGGATTCATGCACCTACTGTGGCAGTGGATAAGGAATACGCATCACACATTAAGTGGGTGTGTGTGTGTGTGTGTGTGTGTGTAATCTTACGTATCCAGCATGCAATGCGCATGCGCCATATTGTCATCTGTGGCCTGGCCGGCTGTACATTATCTCATAAACGGCAAGATTTTCGAAAAAGAAAAACGGAAGGTTGCTGAATATAAAATGTGCGTTTTAATTTTCTCTACAGTACTTATCTGAAACATTTATTATTCTAAGAAGAAATGAACAAGATATTATCATAAATGCACCCTTATCTTCAGGTAAAGTGCCCATCATTCTTATCAGATTTTAATGAAATCAAAATTTTCTCAACAGATTTTCGAAAAGCAATTAAACATCAAATTTCACAAAAATCTGTCTACTGCGAGTGGAGTTGTTCCATGTGGACGGACGGACAACATGACGAAGCTTGACAGTCGCTTGACACTAGTTTGCAAACGCGCGTAAAAAGTAAAACGTGTATTAGAGAATTTGGATGTAAAGATGACTATATAGAACGTTGTTTTAAGAAAGGTCCAATGATGCATTTTCCATAAAAGATGGGAATTCGCTGGTCAAATGAGTAAGAACGTTTTGAGAAGCATCCTACATCCTAACGTTGGTTCGTTGAAGAATACTTGAAGAATAAAAGACCAGCTTGATGTCGCTTACTGTTTTATTTCACTTCTTATGTGCTCAACATGTTTCGGACGTTAATATATCCATCATCAGGAGCTTGCGACTATTCTGTTGAATTACCACATTGGTCGTATTGTTCTTGGTTCGATGTGTGTTGG
>Ga0123357_10008341_pt1 | contig 12933 bp, 10 predicted proteins | sample TergutEmb28metaG_FD_89873 | JGI IMG/M metagenome (GOLD analysis project Ga0123357, IMG submission 89873) | Embiratermes neotenicus P4 segment gut microbial communities from Petit-Saut dam, French Guiana - Emb289 P4 | ecosystem: Host-associated > Arthropoda: Insects > Digestive system > Gut ...
GCCCCCGGTGGTCCCCCACCCACCCCCCTGCCATTTCCCAAATTCCCCCCTCCCCCCCCCAAAAAAAATCCACCTCCCCCCCCACCACCCCGGCCACCACCCCGACCCCCCCCCCCCCCCAACCTCCGCCAATTCCGTTCTCACCGCCTTCGACCACGCCGCCCCCTTCACGTGATAATCCAGTCCTCGCGTCACCAATTCCTCCCCCCTCCGCAGCCGATCCGCCTCCACCCACATCGCTATCACTCGCCGTCCGCACGGCGCCATTCCCACCTTCGCCCCCGGACCAGGCATCTCCCCCTTCTCTCCCTGCATTTCCGCCAACATCTTCCATTCGCCCTGCAACCCATACAACCGTACCTCTCTTCTCCTCTCCCCTTCTCCCTCTCTCCCACTCCCCCACTCCCCCAAAGTCAGCGCAAAAACCCCATCCTGCGACCCCATCGCCGCCAACAACACCTCTCCCCGCGGCAACGGCCGCATCAACTGTACCTCCCCCGACAAATTCACCGCTCTGACCGTTCCATTGTGTCCGCTGAACACGCACGCACTTGTCGATCCCTTCGATCCCCCCCCTTTAGGCCGTCCCACCAGCGCTAATGCCGTCGCATAATCGCTGAAAAACCCCAATCCATCCTTGTTTCGAATCGCTCCCCACGTCGCTCCGCCGTTGGTCGTCGCAAACAACTCGTACCCCGGCAGTATCTTCCCGCCCCCTATTGTCTTCATGACCGTTGGATGCACCACCCACATCGTCCGCCCATCCCCCACCGCCAGCACTTCCGCTACATGCCCTCGTTCCTGTGTCACCGCCCGTGTTGTCGCTTGCGTCGCCGCCTGCGTTGTCGTCACCCCCCGCTTCTGCGACATCTCTTCCTTCTCCCCGTCGAGCATTACCACCAGCCCCACCGCAAGCGGCACCAGCAGACCCAAAAAGATCCACGTCATCCAACGATTTCTCTGTGGCGGCAGATTCGACATCCCACCATTCTAACCCAACCGGCCACATTTGGAGACAGAGCAGGTGCTGCCAGTTTTCTGTCGCCGGGGTGAGAGGGAGACAGGGAGAGGGGGAGAAGCCCAGTGAACAGCTCCCGACCTTCGCTTTCGCGGCAAAAGTGAGCGATTTTACCTTTTAACTTTTAACTTTTTTGGTGTGTCTTGCGGTTGGGTTGAGGAGCGGTGGAGGTATGGGATTTGCGAAAGAGAGGGGCGGAGGATCGCATGGGTGGCGGTGTGAAAGATAAGCATGGGTATCCGCGGCCGGGGATGGCGCGGGCGGCGTGGGTGAACCTTAATGGGGTGTGGGATTTTGCGATTGATCGCGAGGCGGTGTGGACGGCGCCTGAGCAGGTACAGTGGGATCGGAAGATCGTGGTGCCTTTTGCGCCGGAGACGAAACTCAGCGGTGTGAAGGAGACGAGTTTTTACCGTGCGGTGTGGTATCGGCGGGAGATTGAAGTGCCGGAGTTGGTGGGGAGGCGATTGATTGTTCGGTTTGAGGGGGTGGATTATGCGGCGACGGTGTGGGTGAATGGGCGGCTGGCGGGGAAACATGAGGGTGGGTACACGCCATTTCGGGTGGATGTGACGGAGTTGCTCAGTGGAGGGGGGAAGGATGTGTTGGTGGTGCGGGCGGAGGATGATCCGCTGGATTTGACCAAGCCGCGGGGGAAGCAGGACTGGCAGTTGGCGCCGCACTCAATTTGGTATCCGCGGACGACGGGGATCTGGCAGACGGTGTGGATGGAGGTGGTCAGCGAGACGCATCTGCGGTATGTGCGGTGGACGCCGGTGGTGGAGCGGTGGGAGATTGGGTTTGAGACGCGGCTGGAGGGGAAGCGGCGGGCGGATCTACGGTTGCATGTGAAGTTGGATGCGAATGGTACGGTGCTGTCTGATGATATTTACAGCGTCGTGGGGAATGAGATACATCGGCGAATTGCGCTGTCAGATCCGGGAATTGATGATTCGCGGAATGAATTGCTGTGGAGCCCGGGGTCGCCGAATTTGATTCGGGCACATATTCAATTGGTGGATACATGTGGGAATGTTTTGGATGATGTGCGGAGTTATACGGCGTTGCGGTCGATTTCAATTCAGGGAGATCGGTTTGTGCTGAACGGGCGGCCGTATCCGCTGCAGATGGTGCTGGATCAGGGGTATTATCCGGATGCGGGGATCACGGCGCCGGATGACAATGCGTTGCGGCGGGATGTGGAGTTGGTGAAGGCGATGGGGTTTAACGGGGTGCGAAAACATCAGAAGATTGAGGATCCGAGATATTTGTATTGGGCGGATGTGTTGGGGTTGATGGTGTGGGAGGAGATGCCCAGTGCGTATCGGTTTACGCGGACGAGCATTGAGCGGCTGACGGAGGAATGGAAGGACGTGATACGGCGGGATATGAGTCATCCGTGCATTGTGGCGTGGGTGCCGTTTAATGAGAGTTGGGGTGTGCCGGATTTGCCGGAGATGCCGGCGCAGCGGCATTATGTGCAGGCGTTGTATCATTTGACCAAGACGCTGGATCCTTCGCGACCGGTGGTTGGAAATGATGGGTGGGAAAGTGTGGCGACGGATATCATCGGGATCCATGACTATGATGACAATCCGAAGCGTGTGCGGCGGCGGTATGGGAGGGAGGATGTGGCGGCGTCGTTGTTGAAGCGGGAGCGGCCGGGGGGGCGGTTATTGAGTTTGAGTGAGACGGCGCATGCGGGGTTGCCGGTGATGCTGACGGAGTTTGGGGGGATGGCGTATTCGGAGGATATGGAGAAAACGTGGGGGTATACGCGTTGCGAGACGGCGGAGGAGTTTGCGAATCAGTATTGCGAGTTGCTCGCGGCGGTGCGGTCGCTGTCGATGCTGGCGGGGTTCTGCTACACGCAGTTTGCGGATACGTATCAGGAGGCGAACGGGCTTTTGTATGCGGATCGTACGCCGAAGTTTCCGCTCAAGCAGATGGCGTTGGCGACGCGTGGGCCAAGGACGAGGCTCGAGCAACACATGATTGCGGAGTGGCGTGAGAGAGTCATGGGACAGCTTGAATGAAGAGTAAAAGTTACAAAGTTAAAAGTTAAAAAGTAGAGGGTAAAAGTGGAATATTTAGCCGGCATGCTTGCATGCCGTTCGGAGAGGAGAAGATGAAAACGAAGATGCCGATTTGCAGAAAAAAAAGCGGCAAGGGAAAGGCTGGCACGTTTGCGTCGTTCTGGATGGGGGGATTTGAATCGGCGTGTCAGGTGAATACGAAGGGGGTGCGGATTGATATGCAGGCGGCGACGCAGCATGATGTGATGGCGCGGGAGGATTATGAGATGATGAAGGGGCAGGGGATTCGGGTGGTGCGGGATGGGGCGGTTTGGCCGAGCGTGGAAAGGGCGCGTGGAGTTTATGATTGGTCGCGATTTGTGGGGATGGTGCGAGCGGCGGAGGCGGCGGGGGTGCAGGTGATATGGAATCTTTTGCATTATGGGTGGCCGGAGGATATTGACATTTTGTCTGGGGAATTTGTGGAGCGGTTTGTGAAATTTTGCGGGGCGGCGGCGAGGATTGTGAAGGAGGAGAGTTCGCGGGCGTCGGTGTATGTGCCGGTGAATGAGATTAGTTTTTTGGCGTGGGCGATGGGGACGAAAGGGATTATTCAGCCGGTGATGCTGGGGCGTGCGATGGAGATTAAAAAGCAGTTGGTGCGGGCGTCGATCGGGGCGATGGAAGCGATCTGGGAGGTGGATGGGCGGGCGAGGTTTATGCATGTGGATCCAATTATTCATGTGATGCCGCCGCAGGGGCGGCTGGACATGGCGGAACAGGCGGCGGGGCAGCGGCGGGCACAGTTTGATGGGTGGGATATGCTCTGCGGACGGATGTGTCCGGAACTGGGTGGGGCGATGAAATATTTAGATATGGTGGGAGTGAATTATTATCATTCGAATCAGTTTGAGGCGCCGGATGTGAGGTTGCGGTGGGAGGATGAGCCGCGGGATGAGCGGTTTGTGCCGTTGTGGGTGTTGTTGGAGGAGGTGTATGGGCGGTACGGGCGGTCGCTGGTGATAGCGGAGACGAGTCATTTCGGCGTGGGACGCGGGAAATGGATTCGGGAGATCGGTCAGCAGGTGATTGAAGCGAGGCGGCGAGGGGTGCCGTTGGAGGGCGTGTGTTTGTATCCGATCATTGATCGGCCGGATTGGGAAGACATGGAGCAGTGGCACAACAGTGGATTGTGGGATTTGAAATGGGTGGGTGGGAGGTGGGAGCGGGTGTTGTGCGGGGAATATGCCGAGGCGCTCAGAGAATCGCAGCGTGAGCTTGCGGCAATTGGATGCAGTTGAGTCTCGGAGTTCACGCTTTAGCGTGTCATGGCTCAATGCAGGTATTGGGAGCACGCTAAAGCGTGAACTCCGGGGGGCTGGCATGGTGATTGCAAGGTATTTCATGATGCTCACAAGAGGTAACTAAGTGAGGAATTCATGACCAAAACTCAGATACAACTTCCGCTCGTTGTGTTTTCTCATCTGCGGTGGGATTTTGTGTATCAACGGCCGCAGCATTTGCTGTCGCGACTGGCGAAGAGTCGACGAGTGATTGTGATCGAAGAACCGCTTTATGCGGAGGGTGAAGCGAGGTGGGAAAGGAGTTCGCCGGTGGAGAATGTGATGGTGTGCCGGCTGCGGACGTCGAAGCGGAGTGAGGGATTTACGGCGGAACAGGTGGAAGTGATGAGGCCGATGGTGAGGCGGCTGCTGACGGAGGAGGGCGTGGAGAAGTATGTGGTGTGGTGTTACACGGCGATGGCGTATCCGCTGGCGGCGGCGATGGAAGGGGCGGAGGCGGTGGTGTTTGATGTGATGGATGAGTTGTCGGCGTTTAAGGGAGCGCCGGCGGAGATGCTGGAGAATGAACGGCGGTTGATGAAGTTGGCGGATGTGGTGTTTACGGGTGGGCCAAGTCTGTTTAAGGCGAAGAAGGGACGGCATCCCAATGTGCATTGTTTTGCGAGTTCGGTGGATACGAAGCACTTCGGGGCGGCGCGGGCGGGGACGGAACTGGTGGAGGCGGAGGATCAGAAGAAGCTGGGGCGGCCGCGGCTGGGGTTTTATGGGGTGATTGATGAGCGGATGGATTTGGGGTTGGTGGCGGAGATGGCGAAGGCGCATCCGGAGTGGCAGATTGTGATGGTGGGGCCGGTGGTGAAGATTGGGGAGGCGGATTTGCCGCGGGCGGGGAATATTCATTACATGGGGCAGCGGGGGTACGCGGAGCTGCCGCGGTTTTTGAAGGGGTGGGATGTCTGTCTGCTGCCCTTTGCGATCAATGAGAGCACGAAGTTCATCAGTCCAACGAAGACGCTGGAGTACATGGCGGCGGAGCGGCAGATTGTGAGCACGCCGATCACGGATGTGGCGGAACCTTACGAAGGCATCGTGCTGATCGGGCGAGGTCCGGGAGAATTTATCGCGGCGTGCGAGAAGGCGATTGCGATGACGAAGGTGGAGGCTCAGCGGCGAATTGGCGCGATGCGGAAAGTGCTGGCGCAGACCAGTTGGGATGCGACGGCGGAGTCGATGAGCGAACTGATGGATGCGGCGGTGCGGAGGAATCAGGAGAACGCGGAGATTGAATTAACCACAGACAGACACAGACAGACACAGACAGACGACGAGAATGAGTCGGTGATTGATGCGGCGGTGGTGGTGATTGGGGCGGGGCCGACGGGGTTGAGCGCGACGTATCATCTGGGGAAAGGGGCGCTGTTGATTGAACAGAATGATCGGGTCGGGGGATGGTGCCGGTCGATTGAGGATCGGGGCTTCACGTTCGATCATGCGGGGCACATCATGTTTTCGAACGATCCGTATGTGCATGCGTTGTATAAAAAGCTGCTGGGTGACAATGTGCACTGGCAGAACCGGGAGGCATGGATATACAGCAAGCATGTGTATACACGTTATCCGTTTCAGGGGTCGCTGTATGGGCTGCCGCCGGCGGTTATTCAGGAATGTCTTGTGGGAGCGATCGAGGCGCGGTTCGGAAGCTTGAATGCGAAAGTGGCCCCCCCCCGTAATGACACGCTAAAGCGTGAACTCCGCGCAACGGCGGCGTGCTCGAAGAACAATGGGAAACTGGAGGATTGCTGCGGGGATGGCGTTGCGGAAACGGAGCTCGGAGTTCACGCTTCAGCGTGCCCCCCCCAAGAGGGAGGTGAGCCTCAGAATTTTGAGGAGTTTATTTATCAGGTGTGGGGAGCGGGCGTGGCGAAACATTTTGCGATTCCGTACAACCGGAAAATCTGGGCGGTGGATTTGAAAGAGATGGAGACGAGTTGGCTGGGCGGGCGGGTGCCGTTGCCGAATTTGGAGGAGATGATTCGAGGAGCGCTGGAACCGGCGCCGGCGCCGATGGGGCCTAATGCGCGGTTTGGATATCCGTTGCGGGGAGGGTTTCAGGCATTGATGAATGGGTTTCTGCCGTATGTGAAGGATCGGTTGATGCTTGAGACGCGGGTAGTGGCAATTTCGCCGAAGAGCAAGAGGTTGAAGTTGAGTACGGGGCAGACGGTGAGATATGAGCAATTGATCTCGACGATGCCGCTGCCGGTGCTGGTGCGGATGGCCGGTGCAGAGGCTCCGGAAGCGGTGCGCGAGGCGGCGGCGAAACTGCGGCATACGTCGGTCAGATGCGTAAACCTCGGCGTGACACGAGCGAAAATCACGGAAAAACACTGGATTTATTATCCGGAAGAGACGGTGTTTCATCGGATATTCGTGCAGGGGAATGCAAGTCCGTACTGCAATCCGCGGGGAGGAGCGGGGGGATTTGGGTTTACTTGTGAGATCACGTATGGGCCGGGGAAGCCGCTGCCGTGCGAGGGGGAAGCGCTCATTGAGCTGTGCATTCGCGATGCCCGGCGGGTAGGGTTCATCCGGGAAGATGACGAGGTGATCTGCTCGAACGCGGTAGATATGCCGTATGCGTACGTGGTGTACGACCATGAACGTCCGAAGCATATCGCGGTGATCCGTGCGTGGCTGGCGCGGCATGATATCGTGCTGGCGGGCCGTTACAGCGAGTGGGAATATTACAATTCCGATCATGCATTTTTGGCGGGGAAACGCGGCGCGGAAGAGGTGAGGAAGCTGCGAAAGGCGGCGGAGCGGATGCGCGCGGCGGATGACGGACGCTGGCTGCCGGAGCGCGCACGGGAATTAGCCACGGACAGACACAGACAGGCGCAGACTGGTTTTAAAATTCGAAATTCGAATGACGAATGACGAATCAAATCCGAATGATGAAATGACGAATGACCGAAACGAACTCAGCGTCTGGTGTTTCGGTCATTTGAACATTTGAGCATTCGGATTTGATTCGTCATTCGTCATTCGAATTTCGTCATTTCATGAGGAGGGCTTATACTTCGCATGCACCAGAAAAGGAGGCGTGCATGGCGCGAGTGATCGGTGGGATAACACGGCGGACGATGATGAAGGCGGCAGCGGCGGCTGGGGCGGGAATGTTGCTGGGCAAGTGCGGGACGGCGGATCCGTTTATGAGATCGGGCACGGGTAAGCCGGCGGTGGTGGTGATTGGAGCGGGGTTGGCGGGGCTGGCCTGTGCGTATGAGCTGGCAAACGCGGGATGTGAAGTGAAAGTGCTCGAGGCGAGGAATCGGATCGGGGGACGCGTGCTGACGTTCAAGGATATGGCAGGAGGGAGAGTGGTGGAGGGCGGCGGAGAGTTTATCGGGGCGAAGCACACGATTTGGGCGAGTTATGCGGCGAAGTTCGGACTGGCACAGCGTCAGGTGGAGCCGGACGCCGGCGAACGGCCGATCGTGATCGGACGAAACAAGTTGAGCTCGGATGAGGCCAGGCGAGTTATCGAGGAGATGACGGGGGCGCAGAGGGCGTTGAGCGAGGCGGCGAGCGGTGTGGACGCGGTGCGGCCGTGGATGACACAGGTGAGGGAGGTGGGGGCGGAACAAATCGATGGGCGCTCGATGGGCGATTGGCTCAGGTCGCTGGCGGTTTCGGATTTGACCAAACGCGTGATCCGGGCGGCATTTGAAGGGCGCTTCGGCGTGGCGCTGGAACGGATGAGTTACCTGGCGTTTCTGGCGCTGGTCAAGGGCGGCGGCGCGGAGACATTTTGGACGGATCACGAAGCGATGCGGTGCGAGCAGGGCGCAGGGGCGCTTGCGGAGAGATTGGCGAAAGAGTTGGTGAAGGGGAGTGGGGCGGAGATTCTGTTGGGGTCGCCGGTCATATCGGTTGTGGTGGGGAATCAGGGGGCGATGGTGACGACGGAATGGCAGCGAATGCGGGCGGATGCGGTGGTGCTCACGGCGCCGCCGTCGACGTGGAGCAAGATTCACTTTGCGCCGACGCTGCCAGTGGGGTTGAAGCCGCAGATGGGAGTGGCGGTGAAATACCTCGCGGAAGTGAAGAAGCGGTTCTGGAAGGAGGCAGGGCTGTCGGCGAGAGGCATGACAGATGGAGACATTTCAATGACGTGGGAGGCGACGGTGGGAGAAGGTGGAGGGGGAGCGGTGCTGGCGTGCCTTTCAGGCGGTCCGGCGGCAGAGCGGATACGCGAACGAGAACCGATCACACGAGCGGCATTTTATAAGTCGGAAATGGAAAAGATTTTCACGGGATACGCGGAAAATGCGAGCGAGGGAGATGGGGGGGGAAGGTTTATCGATTGGGCGGGCGATCCGTGGGCGATGGGAGCGTATTCGATCGGTGCGCCGGGGCGAATGAAAACGGTTGGACAGACGCTTGAAAGTGGAATCGATTGTCTGCATTTTGCAGGGGAATATGCAAGCTTTGCATTTGCGGGAACGATGGAAGGGGCGTTGGAGTCCGGTGTGCGAACGGCGCGGCGGATGATGCGGTGAGGAACGGGTTCTCACAGAGGACACAGAGAAATTTTGAATTGGGTGATTTGGCGATTTGGTGATTTTAACTTTGGCAATCGAAGGGTACTTCCGTATACGCGACAGCAGCCAATCACCAGATCGCCAAATCACCAGATCACCCAATTTAATACCTCTGCGCTCTCTGTGAGACCCCGTTTTTTGAACATCGATCGTTGCTACCGTTCAGGGCGAAGGATGAGGTGGAGGTCGGGGCCGCTGTGGGTGGAGGAGATGAGGCGAAGTTTTTTCGTTTTTCGATTGCCGCTGGGGAGGATGGTGGGAGTGGCGAGGGCGGTTGGGGCGGGGTCGCCGATGAGCAGGGGAGCGAGGAAAATGTGAGCTTCGTCGATGAGGTTCTGATGGAGGAAGGAGGCCAGAAGGGAGGGACCGCCTTCGAGGAGGAGGTTGGTGTAATCGTTTGCGGCGAGGTGCGCGAGGAGCGGTTTAAGCTGCGGACGGTTCTGCTTATCGGTGGGGAGCGGAAGAGACATGGCGCCTTTGGCGGTGAGCTTCTCAAGACGACGTTTGGCGGCGAAGGTAAGGGTCCGGGCATGAGCGATCAGGACGGGGGCTTCGGAAATGGTTTGTATGAGATTGCTGGTGAGAGGGAGGCGGCAGTGGGAGTCGAGAATGATGCGTGTGGGAGTACGGCGGCGGCTTCGCGGGTCGGCGAGACGGACGGTGAGTAAAGGATTGTCGATAAGAGCCGTGTTAATGCCAACAAGGATCGCATCCATGCGGGCGCGGAGCTTGTGGACGGTGGCACGGGAGATTTCGGAAGAAATCCAGACGGGGCGAGGCGTGGAGGAGCCAGGAAGTGGAGGCAGGGCGACGCGGCCGTCGAGAGATTGGGCCCACTTGGCGATGATGAAGGGGCGGTGCCTGGTGAGGCGGGTGATGAACGGGGCGTTGAGATCGCGGGCTTCGGGGTCGAGTAGGCCGATGTCGACGGTGAGGCCGTGGTTGCGGAGGATCGCGGCGCCTGTCGCTCCCTTACGGTCGCGGCTCGGATTAATTTTGAAGAAGGGGTCAGTCATGGCGATGACGACTCGCGTGATACCGGTGGCGAGGATGGCGTCGGTGCAGGGCGGGGTTTTGCCGACATGGCAGCAGGGTTCGAGCGTGACATAGAGGGTTGTCCCCCTCACGTTTTTGGCGTTTTTGGCGGCCGCGCGAAGGGCGTGGATTTCCGCGTGAGGGCCGCCGAAGTTTTTGTGATAGCCTTCGGCAATGATCCTGTTGCCCTGCGCGATGACGGCGCCGACCATGGGATTAGGTTCGACGTTGCCCTGACCGTGCTTGGCGAGCGTGAGTGCGCGGTGCATGCAGTGGATGTCGAAGGGAGAGAAGATTGGCATCCGATGGATTGTAATGGAATGGATGAAATTGACGAATGAACGAGTTGCCGAATTAACGAACGTGGACAAGGGGTTGGACGGGAAACGCGGAAAGTTTGGGGTTGGGGCGAGTTTGTTGCCAGATGAGCCAAAGCACGAGGAGCCACAGGGCGGTGGGGAACCAAAAGGGGATGCGAAGAAAGTAGTAGATGAGATGAGGAGCGGAACGTATGGTGCCGGCGTTGAATCCCAGGTAGTAGAAGGGGGCGGAATCCGGGCGAGGTTCGAGAGGGAAGATTCTGGAGACCCAGATGACGGGGCCCGTCATGGTAATGGGCAGGGACACGAAGTAGATGCCGCCGGAGCAGATTACGAGAGAGTCCTCGCCTCGGGGCGAGAAGCGACGCACATAGGCCCCGCGGAAGTCGCTGAAGATCCAGAGACAAATGCAGACGAAAACGGGAACAGCGGCGAGGAAACGCAAAAGGAAGGAACGAGACATGAGAGAGATATCGGAGATTATCGGGAAATAGATGAGAATCGGATGACGCAATCGAGAGGAGGGACCGGGCGAACGCATTGGACTATCAGAGCCGCGACCGTTAGGGAGCAACAGGGACTGTTTTCGCATTGTCGCACGGTCGCTCCCTTACGGTCGCGGCTCTGATAGTCACTGGTCTAATGGCGGGGTTATGCGGCACGCACCATGTACCCACCCCGTGAAAGGGGTGGGCTTATCGCTGATAGAGCGGGACGTAGTGGTAGGGCATGGCGAGGATGCAGACGTAAACGGCGGTGGTATAGATGGGGGTGAGACCAGCGGCTTGCTGGTCGTTTTCGGCGGATTTGGGCCAGTAGGCGATGTCGCCCTGGGAGACGGCAAGGGGAACGAGCGTGTCACGCATGTTGGCGTACCATTTGGACCATGTGTCGCCGCCGATCATGTATTGGGCGGGGGCGGCGTAGAAGGCGCCATAGGTGTAGTATTCTCGATGATTGCGTTTGGCGACGGCGTCGATGAGGTACTTGGAGCCTGTTTTGACCATGTTGTCGTCGTAGAGCCCGCAGACCTGGAGGGAGTAAATGGCGGCGGCGGTGCGGGCGAACCCGGGGCCGCCGCGGGGCTGGTAGCCAAAGCCGCCGGAACGCTCGTCGTAGCAGTCCTTGATGAACTTGATGGCTTGCTTGATGGTATCGTCCGGAACGAGAATGCCGGCGTTTTTCGAAGCGCGCAGGGCAACGACCTGTAAAACGGTGACGGAAATGTCGGCGTCGGTGGGGCGAGGCTGGTAACGCCAGCCGCCGGATTTGGACTGGGCGTTGATGATGAGTTTGACGGCAAGTTCGAGCTTGGCCTTGATGTTGGGGTCGTGGGTCTGGCCGTAGGCTTCGGCGAGTGCGATGGTGGCGACGCCGTGGTCGTACATATTGGAGGGTTTTCGTCCGCCGCGGACGGATTCGCTGGTGATGTAGCCATCTTCGCGGACGGCGCCCAGGAGGTAGTTGACGCCGTTGGTGACGTTTTTGCCGTATTCGCCTTCGCCGGGGAGTTGGCCGCAGGCGAGGAAGGCCATGAGGGTGTAACCTGTCATGGCGACGGGATGTTCGCCGCGGGTGGACCAGGAGCCGGACGGGGATTGCTGGCCGGCGAGGTACTTGAGGGCGCCTTGGAGAATCTTTTCGGTGTTGGGATCGACGGTGACTTTGTCACGCTCGGCGGGAGCGGTGGTTGGGGCGGGAAGAGTGGAGGGTTTGGTTTGGGCGAGGGCGGAGGAGAGGGCGGTGGCGAGGATAAGGGCGGTGAGGATGAGGAGGCGAGTGTTCACGTGTGATCCTATCACTTTACCAACACATTTTGATATTGTAAGGAGCGATCTGCGAATCGTGGGTGACGAGGATGCAGTTTTCGAATTGGGACTGGACGATGAGCATACGATCAAACGGGGCTCGGTGATGCAAGGGAAGCGTTGCCATCGCGATCACATGACGCGTGGCAATGGGGAGCACGGAGCATTGCATGCGACACATAGCTTCGACTATTTTCTGATCGAAAGGTTTCGGGAAAGTCAGTTTATTCAGTTGCACTTTGATAGCCATCTCCCAGATACTCGCATCGCTGAGAAAGAGCTGATTGGTTTTGTCGTACAAAGCGGCGCGAGCAGCGGATGAGAGTAACGAAGATTGAAAGATAAACCAGAGGAAGGTATGGGTATCGAGGAGGAGTTTCACTGATCTTCCCCAAGCCAGAAGGAGTCAGGAAGAGGTTCGTCAAAGTCGGGAGCAACCCAGACTTGACCGGCAAAGAAGTCGGACTCTCTTGGTTTTGAGGGGTCAAAGGAGAAAGAAAGCAAGGCGGCTGGGGATGGGGGGGCGATGATTTTGGCGACGGGTTTGTCGCCGTCGGAGACGATGATTTCATCCGTGTCTCCCAGCGAGGCGAGAAGTTCGCGGGTGGATGGCGGGAGATCCTGAATGGAAATGCTACGCATCATATTGGATATGTTAGCTGCGTGGAGATTGGGAATCAATGAAAACAGGGCGCCACAGAAATCAGGGGTGTGGCCATTTTTTATGGCCAATCAGACGATTGCCCCGGAAAATCAGAGCCGCGACCGTCAGGGAGCGACAGGCGTTATTTCCGCATTGTCGCACGGATCGCTCCCTGACGGTCGCGGC
>Ga0123357_10008343_pt1 | contig 12931 bp, 8 predicted proteins | sample TergutEmb28metaG_FD_89873 | JGI IMG/M metagenome (GOLD analysis project Ga0123357, IMG submission 89873) | Embiratermes neotenicus P4 segment gut microbial communities from Petit-Saut dam, French Guiana - Emb289 P4 | ecosystem: Host-associated > Arthropoda: Insects > Digestive system > Gut ...
TGTACCAGCTTCCGCTTTTCTTGACGATATTCAGGTCGGAACCCAAATCGACCAGCTCGCCTACTCTGGAAATGCCTTCGCCGAACATAATATCAAATTCGGCTTTGCGGAAAGGAGGCGCCAGTTTGTTTTTCACTACTTTCACCCGCGTTTGGTTTCCTTTCACTTCTTCACCGTCTTTCAATGCCGTGACTTTGCGAATATCCAACCTGACGGATGCGTAAAATTTAAGCGCATTACCGCCGGTGGTCGTTTCCGGATTTCCGTACGATACGCCGATTTTATCACGTAATTGATTGATAAATATACAAGTTGTATTGGTTTTACTGATTGCTGCCGTTAATTTACGCAGGGCTTGCGACATTAAACGGGCTTGCAATCCCATTTTGGAATCGCCCATTTCGCCTTCCAATTCCGCCTTCGGAGTTAATGCAGCAACCGAGTCGATAACAATGATGTCGATTGCGGAGGAACGAATCAGTTGTTCGGCAATTTCCAACGCCTGTTCTCCGGAATCCGGTTGGGAAATCCAAAGATTCTCAACGTCAACGCCTAATTTTTCGGCGTAGAAACGGTCGAAAGCATGTTCAGCATCGATAAAGGCGGCGATTCCTCCCGCTTTTTGCGCTTCTGCAATGGCGTGGATTGCCAGCGTTGTTTTCCCCGACGATTCCGGACCGTAGATTTCAATCACTCTTCCTCGCGGGTAACCTCCGATTCCCAGCGCTACGTTCAATCCGACAGATCCTGTAGGGATAACCGCCACTTCTTCCACAGCATTATCGCCCATTTTCATGATGGAACCTTTACCGTAGCTCTTCTCAATTTTGTCCATTGCTGCACGCAACGCTTTCAGTTTTTCCGAACCCGGATTAACTTGTTCTTTTTGCTCTTTCATTCCTGAATTTTTTTCTTTTTCACTCATAACTTTAAATAGTTTTAGTTTTGATTAATATCTATATTTTTAACACTCCAAATCTCCGTTAAAAATCTCATGCCAGGGCAAGCCTTGTTTATTCAGTTGTTCCATGAACGGATCAGGGTCAAACTCTTCCACGTTGAAAACGCCCGTGCTTTTCCACAACCCTTTCAGAAACATCATAGCGCCAATCATTGCCGGAACGCCGGTTGTATAACTTACGCCCTGCGCTCCCGTTTCTTTATAAGCATCCTGATGGAGGCAATTATTGTAAACATAATAAGTCAGCTCTTTTCCGTTCTTATCCAACCCTTTGATGCGGCATCCGATACTTGTTTCCCCCGTATAATTTTCTCCAAGTTCTCCCGGATCGGGTAATACCGCTTTCAGAAACTGGATCGGCACAATTTCCACTCCATTATATAATACCGGATCGATTCGAGCCATGCCAATGTTTTGGATAACCCGCAAATGAGTAAGGTATTCCTGACCGAAAGTCATCCAAAAGCGCGCCCTTTTGAGCGTGGGATAATTCTTAACCAGCGATTCCAATTCTTCGTGATAAATGACGTAGGACTCTTTCGCGCCGATATTCGGATAGTTCAACGGTTTATGAATCTCATGCGGCTCGGTGATAACCCATTTCCCGTCTTCCCAATATTTCCCTTTTTGAGTTACCTCACGGATGTTTATTTCCGGATTGAAATTGGTGGCAAAAGCCTTCCCGTGATCGCCGGCATTGCAATCGACAATATCCAGATATTCCATTTTACTGAAATAATGTTTGGCGGCATAAGCGGTAAAAATACTTGTAACACCCGGATCAAATCCGCATCCGAGTATAGCGGTCAATCCGGCTTTTTTGAATTTATCCTGATATGCCCATTGCCATTTATATTCAAATTTCGCTTCATCCTTCGGTTCATAATTCGCTGTATCTAAGTAATTCACCCCTGCTTCAAGGCAAGCGTCCATAATAGTTAAATCCTGGTAGGGCAGGGCGACGTTAATCACCAGTTCCGGTCGAAACCGGTTGAACAAAGCCGCTAATTCCGGCACGCAGTCGGCATCGACTTTCGCTGTTTCTATCCGTTTGTTACCGTAACGAGTCCCGATAGCGTCGGCAATAGCGTCGCACTTCGATTGGGTGCGGCTCGCTAAAAGAATATCCGTGAAAACAGCATGATTTTGAGCCACTTTGTGCGCTACTACTGTTCCTACGCCTCCTGCGCCGATAATAATTACTTTTGCCATTTTTTTTACTTTAGAATACAAAGATACGAAAAAATCTTTTTTAATCCTCTAAAAAAATAAAATACTTGATATCTAATAACAAAAATTTCCATTTTATTTCTTACCTTAGCGTCCTGATTTAATAAACATAATATCGACGACATGATGAAAACGTATTTTTTCTTTTTTATCCTTTGTTTTTGTGTGTTTTCAACTGTGGCTCAAACTCAAACAACGTCAGTGCGTATGAATAATGAAAAATGGAACAGGGTGGACGAATTGGAAAGGCAATCGCTTCCCCAGTCCGCTTTGGAAATAGTCAATCAAATCCAGCAGGACGCAATCAAAGACGGGAACAGTCCCGAATTGATCAAGACGCTGATTTATCAACTGAAATACGAAACGGCTATCGATCAGGATAAATTGCCGGAGAAAATTGCCGGTTTGGAACAATGGATACAATCGGATAAAAACGCGGTGGAACAGGCAATGCTTTATTCAATTGTAGCAGAGTTGTATGCTAATTATTATAGTACAAATTCGTACAGCGTCAACCGGCGAACGGCTATTACCGGCTATGTGCCGGACGACATCAGGGAATGGTCGGCGAATCTTTTTATTAAAAAAATAGTCGATTATGTCCGCTTATCGTTGCTTCCTGCCAAAGAGTTGCAAAGTAAGGATGTTTTGGAATATCGTGCAATCGTGACGGAAGGCGAATCTTCACGAAACCTGCGCCCTGCTTTATACGATTTTCTCGTTTACAGAGGGATTGACCTTTTGAACCAATTTGTTAATGATACGAGAGTGCAAAACTATTTTTCGCAAACGAAATTTTCGGATAAAGCTGATTTTGCTCCGGTTGATGCTTTTGTAAATTATACCTTTACGGTCGATGATTATGATTTTGCCTCGTTAATACTGAAGATGTATCAGGACTTAATGGCTTTCCGGTTGAAAGAAAATAATCCTAAATCATTAATAATAGCCGATTTAGACCGGCTTGAATTTGTGAGCAAAAATTCTCAATTGGAAAATGCCGGAGACCTTTACTTGGATGCGCTTCAACAATTGGAAAATCGTTATGCAGATAAGGATTATTGTGTTGAAATAATTTATAAAAAGGCGTCTTTTTTAAATACCTACCCCCTTGTAGAGACGGGGGGCGCGCCGTCTCTACAACAGGTCTATGCAATTTGTTCGGAAGGAATAAAAAAATATCCTAAATACGAACGAATTGAATTACTTGGAAATTTGTTACGTTCAATTACCGAAAGGGATTTATCCTCGAACGCCGACAATGTAGTTTACCCCTGTAATAATTTAGAATTTAATCTGCATTACCGGAATATTGGTAAACTTTTTGTTCAAATTTATAAGATAGATGCGCCGGAAATCTCATATATTAATTGGGCGCAAGCGGGACAATATGAAAAAGGCGGAAAATTGATTCTATCGAAAGAAATCAATTTAAAGAACGATTATCCTTACCTGTATTACGACACAATCGTAAAAATTCCAATCAATGAATTGGGAAATTACGAATATGTCATTTACGCCGATTCGATTTCAACAAAAGATTCGCCAATCAATAAGCAATTTTCGGTTAGCCGTTTGGCAAGCGTTGCCAGAGCCATCGACGGGAAAAGGGAATTTTTAATCACCGACCGGTTGAGCGGAAAACCCGTTGAAGGCGCTAACATCAGTTTTTACAAGAGAACAGGCAATGCGTTTGAATTGGTTTCCGGAAAAACAGCAGTCACTGATAAGCTGGGCTTAGCGCTGTGCGATGTCGATAACAACCTGTTTTACAAGGCGTCTTATGGAGATGATTCTTCGTCGATTTTATCGCCGACTCCTTGGATTTATACTTCCGGTCAATCGGCTCAAACCTATACAAACCTGCAACTTTTTACGGATAGAAGCATCTATCGTCCGGGACAAACGGTATATTTTAAAGGAATTGCTTACGAAACAAATAAGAATGAAATCAAGGCGTTGCCGAATAAAAAATATACTATCGCTTTGCGTGACGCCAATTATAAAGAAATAGCCAATAAGACCGTAATAACCAATGAATTTGGTTCTTTCACCGGTGAATTTTTATTGCCGCAAGGTCTGCTGAACGGACAGTTTTCTCTTCGATCGGATAATGACAACGCATATACCGTGATTCAAGTAGAAGAATATAAACGACCTACTTTCGATATCCGGTTTGCCGACAATGATAAAACCTGGCGTTTGGGCGAGCCTGTAACGGTCGAAGGAAATGCAAAATCGTTTTCCGGAGTAGCTGTACAAAGCGCCGATTTGAAATACAGGGTTATCCGTCAACATCACTGGTTGTATCGCTGGGGCTGGAGCGAGCCGGTTCAGGTAGCCGAAGGAACGGTTCAAACCGGCGACAACGGGAATTTCAAAGTCACTTTTACTCCCGATCGCGCTTTTGAAGACAAGGATCGAAAAGACGTTTTCTATATTTATACCATTGAGGCTTTAATTACAGACGTTAATGGAGAAACTCAACAGTCGCAAACGGAGGTGAATATCGGCGATACTCCCGCCTGTTTAGATGTAAAAGGTTTGGGTGACATTATAGATAAAGATGCCTTTTCCGGTTTTACGATTAACGCTTTGAATCTTAACAACCGTCCGGTTCAGGCAAAAGGCAGTTATGAAATATATTCATTAAAATCCAAGAATCCGGCGAAATTCGATGCTCCGAATGAAGATTGGATTCAGGATAAAAAAATAGCAAGCGGCGATTTTGAAGCGGGAAAAGAAATTAATCCTGCAGTGATTAAATCGTTGGCTTCGGGTCGTTATCGTTTAATAGCGACTGCAAAAGACGTGAAAGAAATACAAACCGACTTCATTTTAGCATCAACAAAAGATAAAAAACCGCCCATTCCGGTTTACCAATGGTTAATGACGCCTAAAACAACTTGCGCCGTTGGCGAAAATGCTGAAATTATTTATGGATCGTCGGCAAAGAATGCGTATGTGCTTTATGAGATTTTTAAACAAGACGAAAAACGTGCGGCAATCTCACGCTTCATGCTGAATAACGAAAACAAAAAACTGACGATTCCTTTCCTTGAAGATTATGGCGACGGCATGACGGTTTGCTTTACCTTTATCAAAGACAGCCAAGTTTTTTCAAGGCAGGTAAAAATTTACAAAAAACAGCCGGACAAAAATCTGACTTTGAAAATGGAAGTATTCCGCGACCGATTGCTGCCGGGTCAAAAAGAAGAATGGAAAATCTCCGTGAAAGATGTTGCGAAAAATCCGGTTTTAGCCGAATTAATGGCGGTGATGTATGATGCTTCCTTAGATAAAATTCAAAATCATTCATGGAACTTCAATCCTGTTCCGAATATCTATTTGTCAGCGCCTTCTCTCAATAACGGCAAGGAATTTGAACGTACATATTCTGCTTTGGAAGGAAGATTGACCAACAATTCGACATTTCCCGTATTCGCTTTTGATCGGCTTAACTGGTTCGGGTGGAGTATTTATAATAACTCAATTAGAATAAGAGGTGTAGGAATGATGCGTTCTTCCTCGACGGGGGCTGTTTTTGCTTCAGAAGCGCCTGCTCCTGCTCCGAATATGGAATTAGTTGATGCAAAAGCAGATATATCAATGGCTTTTACTCCTCCGGTTATTAAAAAAGATGAAGATATTGCAGATAATATCCCTCAACCCGAAATTCAAATCCGCCAGAATTTCAACGAAACAGCATTCTTCTATCCACAGTTAACGACCAATGAAGCGGGAGAAACTTTGATTTCCTTCACCGTTCCCGAAAGCAATACAACTTGGAAACTGATGGGATTGGCGCATACCAAAGATATGAAATTCGGACGCATTATTGAAAACATTATCAGTCAAAAACAACTGATGGTCAGTCCCAACATTCCCCGTTTCCTTCGGGAGGGCGACAAAGTTACGCTTTCATCGAATATTTCCAATCTGTCGGAAAAGACAATCGACGGAACTGTGCAAATCGAATGTTTCGATCCTGCAACCAATCAAACGAATATCACAATTCAGGACAGCGCTCAATCGTTCCATGCTGAACAGGGAAAAACCGTTACCGTTTCGTGGACTTTCAATGTGCCTTCGGGCATCGACCTGACTGCTTTGAAAATCGTTGCCCGTTCTTCTGAGTTTAGCGACGGCGAGCAACATTTGATTCCTGTTCTGCCAAACCGTATGCTGGTTACGGAAAGTCAGCCGTTAGCAATTCGGGGCGGTCAGACCAAGACTTTCACTTTCAATGCAATGGACAAAACCGGTTCGCCAACAAAAGAAAATTACCGTTTGACGCTGGAATTTACGAGCAATCCGATTTGGTATGCCGTTCAGGCGCTGCCTGCAATGACCACGCCCGAATCGGACAATGTCCTGTCGTGGTTCGCCGCTTATTTTTCCAATACGTGGGCGGTGCATGTTGCCAACAGTACGCCGAAAATCAAATCAATCATCGACACCTGGACAAAACAGGGCGGAACAAAAGAAACATTGCTTTCGCAGTTAGAGAAAAATCAGGAATTAAAAGCCGTGCTGCTTGAAGAAACGCCTTGGGTAATGGAAGCGCAGAACGAAACGGAACAGCGGCAACGGTTAAGCCTTTTGTTTGATATTAACCGCAACGATTACCTGAACAGTCAGGCGATTGAAAAGCTCCGGTCGCTGCAGATGGAAGAAGGCGGCTGGACTTGGTTCAAAGGAATGCCCGCCAGCGTATCTATCACGCAATGGATACTTTACGGAATGGGCGAATTGTCGCGCCTCAATGTTGAGAATTATACGGACGCAACCGAAGATATGCAGGCAAAGGCCGTTGGTTTTATTGACAAACAATTCAAGCGTCATTACGACGATTACAAAAAATACAATCCGGATAAAAAACCGGAAACGGTTTCTACCTATGAGCTGGAATATTTATTTGTCCGCTCTATGTATAAGGATATTCCATTGAATGAAACCAATGAAGCTTTCAAATTCTATTTGGAGTTGGCAAACAATTGTTGGGCGAAATCAACCCGTTTGTACGATCGTGCCATAGCCGCTTTGGTTTTACAGAGAAACGGAAATACAAAAACCGCGCTTGCCATTGTAAAATCGCTTCGCGAACACGCCACACATAAACCCGACGAGGGGATGTTTTGGGCGAACAATCAGGCGCAAACATTTATGTTCCAAAGCGCTACCTGCATTCATACTTTTATGATGCAAGCGTTTTATGAAACCGGAAGCAAGCCGGAGGAAATGGACGAAATGAAGCTTTGGCTGCTGCGTCAGAAACAAACGCAGCAATGGGAAAGCGTTCCTGCTACTGTATTTGCAGTGAACGCACTTCTGCAAACCGGAAGCAACTGGTTAGAAAGCGAAGGAAAAACATCGTTTCAAATCGGAAATCAAATCATCGACACTCAAAAAAGCGAAGCCGGAACCGGCTATTTCAAAACCGTGTTCGATGCCAAAGATATTACGCCGGATATGAACAGCATTAAAATCTCCAAAGAAGGCGCCGGTCCCGGCTGGGGAGCAGTCTATGGGCAATATTTTGAAGATTTGGATAAAATCGCAGCGGCAAAAACCGGATTGAATGTCGAAAAATCCCTTTTCGTTGAAAAAGTGACAGCTTCCGGAAAAACTTTGCTTCCCGTTACTGAAAGTCAAACCGTGAAAGTCGGCGATAAAGTGATTGTTCGTTTGGTAGTACGCGCCGACCGCGACTTCGAATACGTATTGTTGAAAGACCTGCGCGCGTCCTGTTTTGAGCCGACAGAAACACTGTCGGGAATCCGCTGGGCGCAACAAGCGATCTATTATCAAACGATTCGCGACGCTTCAATGAATTTCTATTTTTATAATCTTCCCAAAGGAACTTATGTCTTTGAATATCCTTTGTATGCGAATGCAGCCGGAGATTATTCAAACGGAACCGCTACAATACAATGTCTGTATGCGCCTGAATTTGTATCGCATACGGCTGGAGGAAGAGTGAAGGTGGAATAACGGATTGAATTGACAGGCGATTGGAACTAATCCTGAAATAATGCTTCCGTATTTATACTTAATCCTTCCAATGTTCGTACTGGAACTTGTGTATTTCCTTCATACACAGTTCCATTGTCGTATTTTCCGTTATCCTGTAAGATGAATACATTAATTCCTTTTTCTTTGGGTGAAACCACCCAATATTCTTTTACCCCACCGGCTTCATAAATATTAAATTTTTCGCGCAAATCGTACCGTTGCGACGATATTGAAAGAATTTCGACAACCATATCGGGAGCGCCAAGACAACCTCGTTCGTCTAACTTGGAAAGGTCGCACACCACGCAAATATCCGGCTGCACGACAGTAAATATTTGGTCGTCTGCCGTTTTATCAGGATGTTTCGGAAATCGCACATCAAACGGAGCGTAAAAAACCCGGCAGTTGCCTCTGTTCCGGTCAATAAAATTAAGTAAATAGTAACCTAATCGACTTGAAACAGTCGCATGTTTCAATGTCGGAGCGGGCGACATCAACCGTATGAAGCCATTCAGCAATTCCCGCATTTTATCATCTGCCCAAGTCAGATAATCGGCGTACGTATATTGCCGGTTCAAGTCTAAAATGAGTTCCATAACTGTTGCTTTAAGTAAATATTATGACAAAGATAGGAATTTTTTTGTTAATTCTACTTTAACACATTAAAAAATCCGAAAACCGTGCGCTATCACACACGGCTATAAACGCATAAACGCTCCGCGTTTTTTCGTATCATAATTATTTCAATACGTGTCAATCACATAAAAGGGTGGAAATGCAAAATTAGATGAATTTTCACCCTTTTGGGTGATTGACAAGCATTAAAAATAACATTACTTTTGCGGATTATAATACCAAATTATTATGAAGCAAGTAATTTTATTCAGTTTATTATTGCTGACGACTATACAGGTTGCCGGTCAGAATCAAAATATAGATTCGTTGGAAAATGTGTTAAAAACACAAAAACTCACTCCTGTTGAAGAATGTGGAGTTTACAAGAAATTGTGTATGTTATGTCGAGATTCTGATCCCGAAAAATTAGGATTATATGCAAGAAAAGTATTGGAATTTACTATAAAAAATGATGGAGATAAAAAAACTATTGCAGTTTCATATAACTTTATAGGAACAGCTTATCATACAAAACATATCCTTGATTCAGCGCTAATCTATTACCAAAAAGCGGTAGATATTGCTATTGCTATTAAAGAGCGAACTGTAGAGGCAAATACATATATAAGCCTTGGGGCGATGTATTGCGAGCAAAGCGATAAAATTAAAGGACTTGAATATTATATGAAAGCATTATCCATCGCTGAAAATACAAATAATCTGCAACAGCAAATACGCGTGTTGGGTAATATTGGCGGAATATATCAAGACTTAAACAATTACAGTCGCGCTGAGCAGTATTATGAGAAAATGAAAACAATTGCTGAAAAAGAGAATTTACCGGACGAAAAAAGTATAGCTTATTATTATCTCGGCAATGTTTACTATGTCCAGAGAAAAAATTTGGATAAAGCGTTAGAATATGAATTTAAAGCCTTGGAGGGTAGCCGTTCCACAGGTGATAAAAGTCATGAAATCGGCAGTTTGCAAGTAATCGGACAGATATATTACACCGATGAATATAAGGAATACGATAAAGCTGAAAAATATATAAACGAATCTTTAAAAATTGCAGAAAAATTTGACCCTCTGTTACAAACATACTCCTATGCCATGTTGGCAGATATTTATCGCATACAAGAACGATATGAAAAATGTGATGAGTTCGCATCAAAAGCATGGGAAATGGACACAACGAATATCTATATGGGCAGAGAACTTATTGAAAATATTATTTATGCCAATATATTTTTAGGAAATAAGAACAAAGCCGTACACTACATAGAAAAGCTTCATGAAATAGTTAATAAGGTAAATGATAAAAGTATTCATGATAGCCTAACCGAAAAGGAAACCAAATACGAAACCGAAAAAAAAGAAATACGCATCACCGCCCTGGAAAAAGAACGGCAAATGTATGTATGGCTGGGCATAGCCGGTGGCTTATTGGTAATTTCTTTGGGAATCGCTCTATGGCAAACAATGAGAAATGCGCGTAAGGAAAAGCAGCTTATTGCTGCAAAAGCCGTTCAGGACGGTGAAATGGGCGAACGGGCGCGTATCGCCGAAGATTTGCACGACCGTCTCGGCGGAAGTCTTTCGGCAGTGAAAATCGAACTGAACAGTGCAATGAACCTGCAAAATGTCAGTGATAAATTAGATGAATGTATTAAAGAAATTCGTGCGATTACACACAACCTGATGCCCCGCTCTTTACTCTCGTTCGGGATGAAAATGGCTTTGGAAGATTTTGCCGCCCAATTTCCGAATGTGCATTTTCACTTTTTCGGCGAAGAAAAACGCATCAGGGAACGGTTGGAATTTATCATTTATTGTTGCGCCAACGAGTTGGTGACTAATTCAATCCGCTATTCGGGCGCTAAAGAAATCAATATGCAATTGATACAGGGCGAAAAACATGTGTCGCTTACCGTCCAGGACGACGGTTGCGGATTCGACGAAAAGACAGTCACGGCGGGCATCGGATTAAAAAATATCCGCGATCGCGTGGCTTCCTGTAACGGTAAATTAGATATAGCATCTGCGCCCGGTCAGGGAACGGAAACGGTTATTGAGTTGAAAGTTGAGAATTGAAAATTATGATAAAAGTGTTTATTGCCGACGACCACAAGATGGTTGTAAAAAGTCTGAGTAAATTGATTGATGAGTCGGAAACCGCCGAGGTTGTGAATGTATATTACAATTTAAAATCCTGCAGGGCGGGATTGGCTAAATCCCTTCCCGACGTGTTGTTGCTCGACATCGGAATGCCCGACGGCGACGGAGTGGAGTTTTGCGCTGAAATAACCCAAACCTATCCCGGATTAAAAGTCGTTATGTTGACAAGTTACAAAGAGTTTAATGTCGCCAAACGCGCTTTACATAACGGAGCGTTAGGGTATGTACTGAAAAATGCAGAACCCGAAGAAATATTTGCCGCTATCGAAACCGTCAGTCAGGGAACGCAGTTTCTCTGTGAAGAGATAGATATCCTGCTGAAAAGTAAATTGAAAGAACAAGTTGTCTGGTATTCTCCCCGTGAGAAAGAAATCCTGCAAGGCATTGCCGATGGCTTTACAACAAAAGAAATTGCCGGTAGTATCTTTCGGGATGAAGAAACAATTAAAACTTACCGGAAAAACTTACTCATAAAAATCGTTGCCAAAAACACTTCCGAAATGGTAAAAAAGGCTTATGAGCAGAACCTGGTTCGATGAAGTTAAATTAATATCAAAAGAAAAGGCTTTATATCGTTGGATACAAAGCCTTTTTCTTATCTTGGCCGGTTCTTTTTATTCCTTTATTATTCTTTTTGCGAAACTAACTCCCTTTGGCTTCGCCATTCCTGATTCGGTTACAATCCTATAATCTTTAAATTCTTCAGGAGATATTGATGCAGAATATGTTAATCCTCCTGCTCTCATTGAGTTGTTGCTGCTTGATTGTAAAGTTGCCGTCAGCTTCAGTTTGGCGTTAGCATACAATTCGGTGAAAACGCCTTCAAAAGCGCCCGTTCCTCTATTTTTAGCAATAACGCCCACATATACCGGCAAACTGTTGTACGTGCCAGAAAAATCTAATATCTTGTTCGTTTTGTCATAAGCAACATCATATTCATCGCTAATAATGTAAACTGTTTTTGTACTGTTATTAATGGCAATCGCTTGAAAATAACCGTCGTATCCCGGTCCCGAATCATCATGCACAATTCTTGAATAATTATCCATAACGATTTTCCCATTTTTGAAATCGCAATATACGCCGATCGTCGCTCCTCCCCAACCGGAAATAGCATAAAACTGATCCGCTCCTGATGATGGAGTAATCTGTCCTGTCCATGAAGCAGGTCCAGTAGGCGACGTAAAGCTGCCGGGAGTACCGCTTGCCGTATAATTACTTTTCACAATATCGTTGAAACCACCGCCGGATTCATCCTGAAAGGAAATGTTCCCTGTGAAACTGTATTTAAGATTAGATACCGCAGCGCCTGTCTTATAATCCTTGCCTGTGAAATCGGTGGTAATAATATATTTGCCGCCCGAAAGGGCTATATTTAAAGTACCTCCGGTAACAAGCGTAAACTGTTGTGTATTGTAATTATAGACAAATGTTCCTACACCTGCAGGGTAACCATCGCTGTTGTTACTGCCCGGCAGGAATGTAAGCGCCGCTCCATTTGATGCAACGGAATATGTTCCGGTTACATCAAGGTTAGCAAGGCTGGATGGTAATTTGGCAAAACTGAAAATCCAGATGCCGACATTGTCATCAGCCGCATTATACATGTCAATAAGAAAACCTGCCGTACCAGTACCCGCATTCCCGTAATAAGAACCATCAGCCGTATTATATACAGTATAATCATTTCCGGAATTATCATTTCCGGGACACGCATAACATATCATTGCAATTACTGCAAGTGTTAAATAAATCTTGATTTTTGAATACTTTTTCATGTCTTTTATAAATTATTTAATTAAATATTTTGGCATTGCTAATTAAGTATAGATAGTGTTCCGTTTCGGAAGTGCATTAATAAAAGTACAGAGATTTTGAGCATTTCGACTTTCTTGGAATAACATTTTGATTTTCTTCTCATTCTTGCTAAAA
>Ga0123357_10008344_pt1 | contig 12931 bp, 10 predicted proteins | sample TergutEmb28metaG_FD_89873 | JGI IMG/M metagenome (GOLD analysis project Ga0123357, IMG submission 89873) | Embiratermes neotenicus P4 segment gut microbial communities from Petit-Saut dam, French Guiana - Emb289 P4 | ecosystem: Host-associated > Arthropoda: Insects > Digestive system > Gut ...
GACCAGAGCCACAGCAGCGGTGATACGGTTGCGAAAATCTGGAGATTAGCGGGGAGTGGAGGCACAAAGACAGTGTCCTTCACAAACCCCCAGAAGAAAAAGTCGCACGGGGTTAAATCCGGGAACCGGGGTGGCCACCGCATTAACGCGTCATCTTCTTTTCCTGTGCGTCCTATCCACCTTTGTGACAAGTTTCGATTGAGATACCCTCGCACGTCTTTGTAGTGAGCCGGAGAGCCGTCTTTTTGAAAGATGTAATCATTACTGTCTTCATTCAACTGTGGCATCAGCCAGTTTTCTAACATGTTTCACGGGCTTATGAATAACCCTGTATTTATGCAATAAACCGCCAAGCGCACCACATTTAGCCGTATAAAAAGGTGACTATTTTCAACCTATGTCCTAAGCCATCATAAAAACTATGCATTATTCACAACACTTGAAAAAACTATAAATTGTCCATGAAAGATTGTATAATTCTAAACACAATAGAACTCCACTTATCCTGATTAATTGGGATGGTGAAGCAGCCGGATAAGCAGATAATCCGGATAATTCGATTTTTTTTAAATAGGCCATATTGTCAGTTTAAAGTACGGTATGTGCCTGAGTCTAAACTTTTCGACCACACCTGATTTGAAGTTCTAGAAGCCATAACACTGTACAGTACTTGATTCGATACCCGGTAATTTCAAGGCAAGTAAGTTTTGTAGAATTATCGACAGATTTGCCAGAATGGCCAAGCCGATCCGGATAACCAGCTTCCGGATACGTGGAGTTCTAGGTCTCATGGTGGCCTGGACATAGGCCGATACTAGTCACCTTTGTATATTGCTTAATATTTTGTGCATCGCGGTTTATTGTATAAACATATGATTCTCGTCTTTTCTCTGCCAAGTACTACATGTTCATAAATTTCTCGTCTATCCCATAAGTAATATATTCCCCGCGCTTCTCTTCCGCATTGATTTCACTTTTGTGACTATTCATTGACAGGTGGTCTACTTGTTATGAGACTTGTCAGTATGGAATGTTCTTCAGCTTCCTGTTTATTCCTATCTCAGTGAAAGATTTTTCTGAACATCACGTATGTCGAACATTTTGACCTAAGTTAATTCTATAAAGATGTAGCAGTCGTAACACAACTATATATGAAGTTTATATATAATTTTTCAATATCAACTTCATGTTTCGGCCATTGCTGCTGTGGCCACAGCAGCAATGACCGAAACATGAAGTTGATAATGAAAAATTATATATACACTTGATATATAAGTCGTAGTTGTGTTACGACTGCTACATCTTTATAGAATTACCTTAGGTTCTAACAAAAACAAAGGGGATGACGCACCTTGAATTTGAACACTTTGACATTGTCTTCTGTATTCAACTCGATAGACGTTTCTAACCCCTGCTGTACTACAGTTTGGTGTATTTTAACCATTCGCCTTCCTCGTGTTAAACATAAGGAAAATTTATTCTAAACGGAGTCTTCGCGAGAGTTGCTGGAATTTAGTTACCTATTATTAATTTCCTGTACAGAATTATAAGTAAATTAGAAACGAGTCTCGAACGTAAAAAAAAAAACGTGAACTGTAATAAAAGAAAGTTAAGTTGCTAATTGTGACGCAACAATTTATCAAGTGGCCGGGAGTTAGTAATTGATTAGAGTGTAGAGCATGTAGTCTACCAAGCGCCTGAGGCGACACTGGCTCTCACCTGCTGAGCTGAACACAGTAGATTTATGACACTGCGCGCTTCTGTCCTTTAACTAACTGGGGACTTAGAAATCCAGTGCCATGGTGTTTAGATTATATCCATATGTATATTGACCATATGCGCAATTTCTAAAGAAAACTAAGACATTCGTAATCTTCAAAATGCCCTCTTTTTATGAGTTTTATTTTCGTGCATTTCTGCAGGTTTACTTTTACGTTCAGCCGTTAATTTCTAGCTGCTTGTTACTTCAAATTTTAAGACGAAACGTAATCGGTTTTATATAAGGCATCAGTCCGTACCGCGCAGTAAACGCTTTCCACCACGGCTATAAAAACCAATCAGTTAATGACGTATAAAGCAAAGGTCGCTGTCTGTCATGAGATCCGTACAAAACACTCAACCCAAGGCGAGTACCGTGCAGAATTTTTGAATATTCAACTTTTAAAAGGTTATCGTTTTTAAGCGATTTTGCAGGATTGCTAAAAGTGGATATTATTTTCATAATGTCTTGTTTGTTTCTCCGTACGTCTGTCCGTCCGCGTGAAAAAAACTCGGCTCCCACCAAACGGATTTTCGCGTAATTTTATATTTCTGTGTTTTTTCGAAAATCTGTCGAGAAAATTCAAGTTTCATTAAAATCTGACAAGAATAACGGGTACTTTACATCAAGACCAATGTACATTTATGATACTATCCCTCCCATTTCTTCTTAGGATGAAAAGTATTTCAGACAGAAATTGTAGAGAAAATTAGAACACATTTTATTTTCAGTAACTTTGTCCTGATTATCCTGCCTTTTATGGGATAATGTGCAAAAATATTATAGAACCAGACAGGCTACAAATGACGACATAATACGGCGCAAGCGCTTTTCATGCTGGATACCTGAGGCTACAAACACACACTCGGAATTGTAATACTTATTGTTTTTCCACTGCATCTTTTTTACGCGAAAGTAATTTCATATTACGTTATGAGCACATTGCCTTACTGCGCGTTGGAAGTCCATACTAATGAAATTAAATTATGTGACCTATACACCAGTTCTATGGTATGCACTTTTTTGAAGTAAATTGTTGTAATGTCTTGAGTCTTATGTTCTGTTTTACATTAGAAGTAAAACAAGAATCTAACAAAAATCTTATAATAACCCAGCGAGATAACAAACCTAGAAATTAAGAATCTTCTATATTTTAATTTTTTAACTTTTGTCCAGAATAAAATTCGAACCCGCGAAACTTTTTTTTCGATCCGACGGCCGCTGACTGGCGGTCGTGACGTCAGGATGTATTTCAGAGACAACTGTAAGGATCTGAACAGTGCCGTTATTGTGACGATCCTGAAAAGCAGAGCAGCTGAACACTTGGCATGTGATTAGTGGCTCCAGTTCGCTGACTGCTGGCAGTGAATCTGTGGCGATTAGACCCAGAACCTGGTCCGTTCAGCAACCACATTTAATAGCCTTATTGCGCATATGTTGTAACCAAGGGGGTCCAACATTATTCTGCTTTAAATAATGTTCTCCTATTAACATGGACTTTAAAGGCTTTAATTATTTGGTACTTAGATTATATGCCTGTCATAGTTTTAAGGTAGAAAGCAGGTTCCATCACGCATGACAAATAAACAGCTGTCCTCTTGCCCTGTAGCACAGGCACTGGTGGATTCCGCTCCTGCTGCAGAAGTCTCAAACCGACAGCGCCAACACTGTCAGTTTTTTCGGGACAGCGTCACAGTGATTAACATTCCTGTTTCAGGGCTCCCTTTTTCCAGCAATTTACAATTAAATTCGCTTTATTTTTTAGGGATTTCGTGGTCTTCCTCAAACATTCAAGGCAAAAGCTGCTGTAATCTATCACAGTTATTCTGCAATTCGACATTATATAACTTAACCATACATACTGGGTCATTAAATAATTAAAAACATTTAACGAACACGTTGTTTATAATATTCTCGTATTAAATTCCCCTATGTGTGTTATATGTCCTGCCAATCCAAACCTCTTGGTAACCCCATAAAAATAGGCACAGGGTGTGCTTACAGTTATGAAGTCTCTCATTGTATAATTTTCTGTGACTTTCTGCTGCTCATTCTTCAACTGCACTATAGCACTCAACAAAAATTCTGCGCTCTTAATTTCAAATTTGCCACAGCAAAGTGACCACGAAATGTTTTTGTAATTTGTTATTCTCAAAAACTCCTCATATCGTCCATAAACCGCCTCTTTTTCTTCGTTGCTCGACAGCCCCCCAATGGACCAAGACCACCTCATTATCGAGGACTTATTATCACACTCAAACACATCACAAAGGGTAGGACTTCTCTGGACGAGTGATTGGTCCAACGCAGAAACCTCTACCTGACTTCACACCACATTCACAACAGACAGACATTCATGCCCCCGGCGGGATTCGAACCCACAATCCCAGGAAGTGAGCGGCCGCAGACCCACGCCTTAGACCGCGCGGCCACTGGGATTGACAAATGATTGCTACAGCGCCAGTGCACTTTAAGGGCACTAACATTTATTTTGGACGGCTAGAACAAGTGAAGTTGGTATAGGTGTCTCATTTATCCTGTCGCCGATCACGGCAGCCCTATCGCACAGGAATCCTTCTTCAGTCCAAACATCCCATAAAAACTGTTGTGTTCAGGAGAGTGATAAAGACGACCCCAAATTGGTACAGGAAGTGCAATCAAGTGCTTCGAACTTCCGCTATCTTGTCTGCGGAAGACGGTTCCGCGTTCGGTCGGGCGAACAACAGCTACCTTTATTGAAGTTTAAGGCCTTCCTGCAAGTAAATTCCGGGATAGTGGCGTCAGATTGGGCTTCGAAAGCTACAATCGCGTTCCTTACAACTAGTACTTCATGCGTAATAGGCTTACACTCATTTGTGGTTTTATGGCTGCAATAGTGTTGTTAAATAAGCTGTGTACATTACTGTTAAGCCGGTCCCAGTGGCCGTGCGGTCTAAAGCGTAGGTCTGCGGCCGCTCACTTGCTGAGCTTCTGGGTTCGAATTCCAGCGGGGGCATGGATGTTTGTCGTGAGTGCTCTGTGTTGTCAGGTAGAGGTCTCTGCGTCGGGCTGATCACTCGTCCAGAGGAGTCCTACCGACTGGTGTGTCGCTGTGTGTGATCTTGAAACGTCGTGAATGAGAAGGCCCTGGCCCACTGAGGGTTGTCACGCCAAAAACAAACAAACAAACAATACTCTTAATATGTCTGCATTAAGCTACCTAAAGATAAAAATATTAAGCTCATGTAAAAATCTGAAAAGGCATAAGAATAGCCCCAGCGTATTCCACGCGTGTCGTAATAGGCGACTGAAATGGATACAAGGTGTTCGGGAGTATAACTGAACCATCCTGCCGCCGGGGGACATAAATACTGAGACGCGATCCAGCAATCTATTATTTAGGCGTGAGGCTGACCCCCTCATCCTGTAACTCCTCTCTTGTCAAGGAACACCAAGAGTTGCAAAACACGTCTTTGGGGAAGTCAAGGCTGTAGTACCAGTACGTTGATGATTAATTTGCAGTAGATGTTTTAGAAACTCAAGTCAATATTACAGTTGTCTCAAAATACACAATTATTTCCTTTTTTTCTCAGGCACATGAAGATTTGACATTGCTTAGCCCGTCTGCCGTTTTGTTCAATAAATATGGTTATTTACTGTGTAAAGATCTGATAGTGACATTTAATTGTTTTACTGAAAGCGACAGAATTCTTATTAACCTTCTAAAGCTCAGTTGCTCCTACAAGTCCCACCAGGTATCACATTTAAGCCACGTACATTTGGACTAAGGAATGCATTACACGTATTTCGTATGAATTCAAATCCAGTATTTCCTTATACAATATTAAGCGATTTTATTTTAATAAAAGTTCTTTTACTGCCCGATATGATCGGAGCCTTAACAAGACATACAATGTACATATAACGTAACGCAACTTATCCTGATTGTGTGTTTGTAGCCTTTGGTATCCAGCATGTAATGCGCTTGCGCCATATTTAATGTGTGGCCTGTCCGGCTCTAAAATAATTTCCGCATTATCTCATAAACGGCAAGATGTTCGAAAAAAAGTTACAGAACATAAAAGTGTGTTTTATATTCTCTGAAAATTTTGTGTGTAACATTTCTAATTCTAAGAAGTGCTGAACGAGATATGATCAAAAATGTACACAGGTATTCACATAAAGTACCCGTTATTCTTGTTAGATTTTATTAAAACCTGAATTTTCTAGACAGACTTTCGAAAAACACTCGAATTTCAAATTTCATGGAAATTCGTCCAGTGGGAGCCGAGTTTTTCCATGCAGACAGGCGGACAAAAAGAAGCTACTAGTCGCTTTTCGCAGTTTTGCGTACGGGCCTAAAATGATGCAGGTTATTCGAAGTCTTTATACAGTTAGTGACGTCATTCTCGTGGTGTGGGTGAAACTTCGTTGCACTTGGAATACAGTTCATCCTACAAAATTTAACGGTTGCCATTTGTACCACCACGTTTGACATTAAAAAATCCCACGTTCTGCCCACACAATGTATTTATGTGTTCTATACGGATTTCAGAACAAACAGCGATTATTTTCTTATATTTAATGTACAGGGAAATTCCCTCTTTGGTTTTTGTAACCGAGAAGGAGTGTGTTTACTACGTGGTACTAACAGAGTCTTTAAATACAGCTAAATCAGTTTACGTTCAGTCTTCATGAAGGTCGACTCTAGTACCTCAGATTGTACTGGAACAACAACTTGACGAAAATAGAAGCTTTCTTGCTTTCTTAATTTGGATCGAGTTCATTCTTTCGTCACCAGAGGATAGTTCTTGCAACCATAACAAGTGGTCTCCATCTGTAAGTTTTATTACTAACAAATTTCACAACAAATTTTACTTATCCACACGTTTCGACTGTCTCTTATAGCCATCTTCAGGGAGCACTGATATACAAAGTGTATGTATATATGGAGTGAAATTTTAAATTCGTTGGCAGTAGGTGTCAAAATTTATTGTAAATACGTGTATATTATTAAAGTATCCATATGTCATATTGGCAATATTTACAGACTAAAATTAGGACATTCAGATCAAAATAAAATGCATCTACTACGTACACATCTGAAACTGACGAAATCGACCCAGTTTATTTTGTCAGAAGCTGTGCAATGTGACCCACACAGGTACTGTTCAGATTTATCGTAAATAATGTACACAGTTCAAGTGGTCACTATTAAAAATATTTTAAAACGAAATGTCCGTCAGATTATTGTAACCCTATCTGCTGGGATAGCGTGTTCGGTGTAGCGACTATGCTACGGCTGGATGGTCGAAGGTGGGTTACATGGTAATATTCACCACAGAGGCAAGACATTTTTTTCCCAAATGCCCAGTCCGACTGTAGGTCTTACTCATCCATATACATTTCAAGACAAAACATCAATGGAACTTCATTTGAGTATTTTGAAAATCATGTGTTGATATATTATTTTCGTAATAAAACTTCTCTCATCTAGAATAATAAATTCCCACTTGTTTTAAGAGTAGTACTTAGTTACTTATTTATTCCGCGGAACAGAGTCCTTCTTGAGAAGCTAACCTGTTCACAGCTAGTCAAGAAATTCCCCGCATTTTATGAAACCCGAATGTTCATTACCGCATTCACAAGTGCCTGCCATCTCTCCCTATCCTGGGTCAGCTTGATACAGTCCATACTCCCACATCCCACTTCTTGAAGATCCATCTTAATATTATCATCCTCTCTATGCCTTGGTCTCCCAAGTGTTTTCTTTCCCTCAGGTTTCCCCGTTTTAAGAATAATATATATCTTATTTTGATTGGCTCCATTCTGTGTTTCAATGTTGAGATGAGTGGCAAATACATGCATTAATTCAGTCTCACACAAAACTAGTTTTATCAACTTCGTTCACGGCTACATGTTTCGGCTGTAATTACGAGCCGTCATCAGGCCTTCTTATAGACGCTGATGGAGGAAAAATGACTGATTTAATAAAAATATTAGCGATTCGTTAACACGTACAAGAACGTCTCACCTGAAAATCATTGAGATGAGTGGGTTATGAATATTTTGCTCCAGTACATTTATTTGTCTTGTTTAATACAATGTGAAGAAGGTCAAGTGGACTTCGTTGCTATCCTGTAAGTAAAAGAAGTGTGTGTTTTTGGATTTCTGAGAGCAAGAAACTTCTGGCATCGAAAGTCCACATCCGTCTGGACGTCCTTTGACACGCAGCCCTCCGTGCTTTGCCACACGCCTGAACAGACAGCCTCCGCACTTTGCTTATATCATATAACTATTTATGCCGCCAGATATTTAAAACGTCCTGGGATTTGCTTGCCTGGTGAAAGTCATGATATAAAATGTGAAGGCTTTCGACACTAAAGTCGACTAGCAGCTGCGGCCTTCTTGAGACGATTAGGTCGGTGTTGATAACCACTCTGTACGGAGAGCGACAAGTTCTATTCATGCCTCGGCCGGTTTAACCTTCAGGTCTGCGTTACTTGGTAGGCGGTCTGCAGGCTGTGGCGAAGAGAAATCTAAGGTTTAATGTTTGTTAAATAATGACACTCAGCTGCTAAGGTTACGTAGTTTCAGTGGTGTGTGGTCGAAGAGACAGGAGCATGGATGTTAAGTCCCTGACAGGGAGAATAGAAGTACTTGGTAATGAGCCGGTTCAATTGCCTTTTTTCCATAAGAAATCCCACACGGAGTGGATTGGGAACGAACCCAGGTCTCTACGATGAAAAAGCTAGCTATTTACTGCCTGAGCTGTGGTATTTCTTGCAGTAAAGATAAGAGTATAGCAATCCCTGCACAGGCCTGGACAGGCCCTGAGTGTACAAGGACATTGAGGCTTCCAGATTTCAAGACAGTCGACACATGAACTTGGTAAGGTATTCAACCTTAAGCAACGGCCGTCCTTAACCCCAGGAAATATTCCTGGTACTCATTTATGTTAGAGACTGGGTCCATCCCAGAACCATAGTGCGGCCGGAAGGATTACGTCAATAAAAATTTTCAATGACACCATCGGGACTCGAACCCGCAACCTTCCGGCTTATAGCGCAGTGCCTCAACTAACAATCTAACGTATCTTCTAACTTTTCCCTGCCAGTAGCTGAGTCAATGTTTTGACTAAGTTAAGGAATTCTTCAAGCCCATGAAAGGAACTCAAATTCCAGATGGGAGAACTCATATTGTGTGATTTAGATTTCTGTCAAGAGTCCTGAAGCTCTAATTTCGACAGTTTGCAAGACGGCAGCTTGATAATTCTGCGTAATTTAGGAGTTTCTACATTGACACTTGTGGGGAAAATGAAGAGGGTTTCAGAAAGTGCGGGATTGATAACAACCAACGGGGCACCTGATGGGAACACAAGACTTTTACATCGTATTTCTTTTCTTGTCTTCTCTTATTATTCCGCTTTTTTGTGTGTGAATTTGACACAGAAACCCCTCACCATTTCTGCGGAAGCGCGTGGCCTGCTGTACCTCTGGACTCTGTTATTATGAGACAAGTTCACGGCACGCGCTGTAGTTCAAAGACACGTGATGAAACTGGTTGAGTATACGAGGCTTTGAGTGTATTTAGTGGCCGACTGATTGATGGATTTTTTGTCGATAAACTGTATAAACTACACAAGAAATGTTTATGTGGAATTAGGAAAGTGGTGAGGAATTCTAAAAGAGATGGCCAGAAAAACATGTATGTAATATAACATAAGGAAATTAAGAACTGTAAAACTGGTGGCGGTAATTATAGGAGAATGAGAAATCTGCAACTCCACCTCCCTCAACAGGAACAAGCGCCAGGTTTAGTCTTTGAAATCTGCAAAACGAAAATATGGCGGTGTGCGATTCGCCTGAGGTTTCGAACTTTCAGGTTCGTACTGTACGGTTCAAGATTAGAATGGCAGCTAATCTGATGAAGTAGATTCCTAGTTTTTTTCCTCGTCCCTCCTTGAAAATACCGATTCACTGGGTCGAAAGAGGGATAATCTTTACCTATGGCCTTTCTACCCCAGCCATTTCTTCATATCATTCGTCCTGTAGATTTCTAATAATTATTTTCTTTTTACATGAGCCTTTTACAAGAGGCAGTCACGGTTTTCCAAGAGAACAAGAAGTGTTTAGGGAACATGAGGAAAAGGGATCGATAAAAAATACTTTGAATTAATATTAATGCCATTGAACCAAATTAATTACAAACATGAAACGTAATATAAGAAGTTTTTCAAACACGCCATTAAGAAACTTCGATGTTTTAAATTAATCGTCAAGTTAATTAGTATTTTCAAGATATAATTAAGTTTAATTAGTATCTCACAGACATAATTAATATTTTTAATTGCTCAATCACATTTAAGTAATTTCTATATTTTGGTAGGACTCAAAACCTCCTGAATTTGGACAATCAAACGGCAAAATAAATGATTTTGAAACCAACTGCTGTCAATAACTTTTGAACATATATGTTAGATTTCATATCCTGCTCCTGCAATATATCTGATTTTCTATTCCACAAAATATATTAATATATTTCCTGTGATTCTAATAACAAACAATGATTAGCTCCTTTGAAATCCTTCACAAGTTCAGTTGTGTAAAGGAGCAAAATTTTGTGTGAAGTATCTCTTATGTAAAATCCTAAATTTGGAGTACAGCTTTCTATGGTGTTGAAACTTGGAAGATTCGGGCAGTAGATCAGAAACACCTGGAAAGTATTGAAATGTGGTACTGGAGAAGGATGGAGAAGATCAGTTGGACCGATCATTTGAGCAACGAAAAAGTATTAGAGTCAAGGAGCAGAGGAATATCCCACATGAAATAAGTAAATGGAAGGCTAACTGGATTGGTCACATTTTGCGTAGAAACTGCCTTCTACAACGGGTTATTGAAGGAAAGATAAAAGGGGGGATAGAAGTGACAGGAAGACAAGGAAGAAGACGTAAGAAGCTACTGGATGACCTTAAGGAAAGGAGAGGATACTCACATTTGAAGGAGGAAACTCTAGATCGCACTATGTGGAGAGCTCGCTTTGGAAGGAGCTTTGGACCTGTCGTAAGAGAGACTTATATGAATGAATCTCTTATTCAGAATGATCTGAAAATGGAATATGCTTTTTCGCCATTGCTTTAAAACTAAGCCGCACAATATGCCCTTAGGAAATTTCAATGGAACCTGGAGGAATTGAAAGTGAATGGCACGACATCAGGATCTGGGTCACGCCCAAGGAATTAATTTAGTTGATGAAAGGATAAATCCAACAATGAAAACCGCACATGCTGGTTTATTGGCTAGTAAGAAGGTTTACTAAGTAGATTTAGAAATCAGTTACACTGTGCATGATTTCACGCTCCCACCGCGATGCAGATGAGATCTGTGCTCTTCTGCGATGTTACGCAGCGTCGATTGGCAATTCCTTACCTACGTTTCGGGACAACATGTCGGTGCCATCTTCAAGGGTCAAGCAGTCCAAGTAGTCGTCTCGGACTGTTTGATATTTATGTTGTCTGAACAGAATGCAGAACAACCTAACCTGGCATTTGGAAGGAAGGACGCAGGCGGGGCGTGTTACAAAACATGGCGCCGTGGCGCGCAATGCAGTCACGTGATCTGTGTTCTAACAGTATGACTTAGGAGGTACAGGTGGTACATGTGAGGGAGAATAGAAGTGCCTTCACCTTTCGGTGAGGAAACATGAGAGAGACTACTTTTAAGACCTAGATGTGAGGATAATATTAAAAAGGATTTTAAAGGGATATTATGGGAGGGCGTTGATTGGACTAATTTGGCTTCGCAAATGGACATATAGCAGGCTGTTGTAAACACGGTAATGACCATTCGGTATCCATAATATGTGGTGAAATTCTTCACTGTTGCTTTCTCCAAAATAACGCTGTTCTATACGGTTAGTTAGGTCGACAAAGTACGTTCTCCTTAGGGTAGGAACTGGGAATTTTTAAATATTGTCTACAGGAATTCAGGCTGCTAAATTATGCAGAATCATGGATTTGAACAAACGCAGTATGTTGAGCTGTTTTGGATGCATTATTTTAAAGCTCGGTCGCGAAATTGCGAAAAGGGACAGCTAGCTTTGTCATACTTGTCTGTCCGTCTTTCCTTCGACGTAGAACAACTCGGCTCCACTGGACGGATCTTCATGAAAGTTGATATTAAAATATATATTTTTTTAAATATGTCGAGAAATTTTAAGTTTCATTGAAATTTGACAAGAATAACAGGCACTTTACGTGAACACCAATGCACATTTATGATCATATCTCTCTCACTTCTTCTTACAATGAGAAATGTTTCAGGCAGAAGTTGTAGAGAAAATCAAAACACACATTTTGCACTAAGTTTTCTTTCTTCGAAAATCGTAATATTTATGAGACCACGTGAAAAAATATTGTAGAACCAGACATGCCACAAATGACAATATGACGCATGTGCATTGCCTGCTGGATATCTAAGGTTACAAAGACACACAAGGAACATGCAACGCTTATTGTTTTTCCACTGCAACAATGGTTAAAAGAACGCGCCTCATTGTTACGTTATACTTACATTGACTGTCTTGTTTAGATGTGTGTTTATTTTATTCGTATGTCTGTTGCTAATTAAGCTAATTTAAACAATATAGCTTCGAGCATTCTCTTGCTTGGCTCGACTTTAATACAAAAATGATACGAACATTTTCTCTTGCAGCCGCATACGTATTTAGCTTAGGGCAAAGAACATTCAACAGTTTCTGCGTCTTCTTTCATTACACGACCTTTCTTGAAGGTAGCAATTCAGCTGCAGCTTGTGCACCACGGGTCATTCCGCAAATTATGACATAGCTTTGGGAGTGCCTGATGTCTAATTCCATGAAGCAGATATCATCTACAGAATCTATTGCCGCTCATTTTTTTATGGAATTGTCAGCACCTAATGCATCCAGATGTTGAGAATCTTAGCTAAAATACCTCGCTCACAGGTCCATATTCTATTTGTTTCAGAACAGTTTCAATATCGCCTTCTGATTTTGCCGATATCTGACGGTGTTTAGATGTCAGAGGGTAGTGAAGTGTAATTGGGTGAAGTTTAATATAATATAATATAATATAATATAATATAATATAATATAATATAATATAATATAATATAATATAATATAATATAATATAATATAATATAATATAATATA
>Ga0123357_10008345_pt1 | contig 12931 bp, 10 predicted proteins | sample TergutEmb28metaG_FD_89873 | JGI IMG/M metagenome (GOLD analysis project Ga0123357, IMG submission 89873) | Embiratermes neotenicus P4 segment gut microbial communities from Petit-Saut dam, French Guiana - Emb289 P4 | ecosystem: Host-associated > Arthropoda: Insects > Digestive system > Gut ...
AACTAGTCCCATTATCACGAAAACAAGGCTTCTAATTTTACAAGACGTGTACTTTCCAATTATGTACTTTCTCATATTATATTAATCATAAGTGGAAGTTCTGAGTTTTAAGTCCTCAAGCATTACCAGTTGAGATATACTGCTCTAGTGCACATACGAAAGAAAGCCTATCTGCATTTAGAGTTTTTCCATAAGCATACTATACACACCACAACTGTGAAATATGTGCTTTAGTATTAAAACACATTTCCCAATGACAATAGGTATTCTGTGAGTAGTGTTCACTATGCCGGGCTTCTTGTGTAAGGCCTTCAGATAGTATGGTCAATCGTATCAACTTCTGCTTCAAGTTTCCCAAAACAAAAAAATACACACATTCAAATTTGGCCACTGCCTTTTACTACATACCTACTCATCAAGCAAATTTCACAGTCTTGAATTTTTTGTGATGTGCAGTACACTGGTTCTGCTGGAAATGAGTAATTCTTTTCCACTTAATTGTTCAGAAAGAGGAACAAAACACTGCTTACAGTGCTTCAAGAGCTTCAGTATACAATGCCACTTCTTTTGCGCACATGACTGCCTACATGGTAGTTTGCAGCAGCAGCACCTACAAAATGTAGTAGCTTTTGCAATCAACTACTCTGTATGTACAGATGTCATAAGCAAGAAAAATATCCAGTTTTCAACACTATCTTGCCTCTCTTAAGCACAGAGATCTCATGAGTATTATTCAGTCTTTAGCCTCTTAAACAACAGCATTATAATGTTGGCAATGAGAAAGTTTAGAACAATGACATGACCTCACAAACTGGAATTATGGAGTGCCATACTGGGACTGGCACACTGAAGTTGTATTTATCATGACCAGATAACAAACAAGTGTGCCTATGCACTATACCATGAAAGCATTATGGGTACATGGAGGTAAAGCTCCATACTTTCTAGACCCCCACCAACATAAGGAGGTGAATGGCCAGCAGCTTCACACTCTAGCTCCGTATCTCCCAGGGAAAGATGCCCCAAACTTTGAAATATAGCAGCAAATAAAAAATTCCTGCGAAGAACTGAACCCCAGCCACCCAACCCATGGCCATGCTGCCCCGTATTGCAAACAACAAAATTCAGTAAATAATTTATACGTTTCATCACACAATTTGAAATGTAAGTAGAAATCATAAACTCCACTTGCACCTGATTAAATTTTGCCAGTTTCTGATTATGAACATTTACCAATCCATGGGGTTCACACACAATTTATTACTCATAAAAAATATGATAAATTTCAATTGTCTGTGAAATAAACAAACCCAGTTTTTTACTTTGTGAAAGACACTATTAATTCTTAGACAGAATTTTGGCCATCACCTTGTGCTCTTACTAAACACTGCCTTAATCAACTGACCTATGAGAAGATGGTAAATTTTCTAATGTTATAATCCAAAGAAGAAACAGTCGTCCGCAATGTACCGCGGCTAGTAACTACTAAAGTGCCAAGATGGATCAGACTGCACCCCAGAGTTAAGGAATGAAAGTATGTTGACAGTGGCATAAAATACAAAAAGGCAGATTTGTGTATTGCGTTCCCAAGCACGAGAAAATGTGAATTCAGTGTGTGTGGGCCTGTTTTTTTTTTTCCTGACACTGCAACTATGTTAACTGCCACTGACAAGCAGCTGTCTGTAATAGGCAAATACTTACTAGTCATCTATTATATGTGGAACTCAAGAGAGTTTTTAACACATCTGTGAAAGGCATTCAATGGAATAAAGAGTGTTCATATGCAATACTCTGGCAAAGCATGCACCATGGAAAAAAAGCTGCCACAAATTTGGTAAGAAAAAATGCCCCATACTAACCCTACCATGTAAAGAAAAAAAGTCTAAGAGGAAAAATTCTGAGTAACAGGTTACTTGCTGGAAAACATAAAACATGAGAACGTGAATCTGATTTGCATTAATTAATCATTTACATAACTTAAATTAAGAGGGAAAATAAGAGCCACAATAAAATATACTGATTACAAAAATCCGCATTCAATTCATGAAATTTCTTTACATGACCTTACCGTGCAGACTGGCATGCAGTCAGCATATGCAAAATCATAGGTCCCATGTTTTTCAGAGATACAAATTTCAGCCCATTCTAACACCATTATTTAAGGAGTTCACTGAAGAGAAAATGTATGAAACTGCACTTGCTTTCCAAGAACTGCAGTACCGCGTTCAAAGCAAAACATTCATGAGAATACCTTCACTGTATGTTGAGAAATATTTTGAGAAGGTACAAGGACTTTCTAGAAGCTGGAGGTCAGCACTAAAAAACTGTTACACGTAATAAGGTAAGATGGACTGATGTGGGAAAAAAACGGACTCTTATAAATTCGGAGCAGACTCAGGCTTCATATGTGATAATGCTCTCTGTGACAGCTACCATGCTCAGGAACATGACAAAAAACTACTCTCTGCACAAAGATTATACTGTAGATGTAATACGATTTTACCATTTTAATTCTTTTAATTCCACAAAATCCTTTAATAAGCAGTTTCTTATGCACTAATCCTTTCTGTGCCACATGTAAGAAGAATTTCTTCTGTTTATTTTGTGTCGACTAACATAAAAAGTTCCAATGCTGAAAAAACACGGTTCATGTCACTAACAGACTGCGACATATCATCTTATTCACAAATACCATCATACATTAAACGTATTCCCTCTTCTCATAAGCCTAATGGTTTGTTCTGCAGACAAAATCAATACAACAGAACACCTACGAGTATTCTGTGATGATGCACATGTACACAGAAACAGTGTCCATTTTTCAAGTGCAGTCTTGAAAATACTTTTATATTGGATACCTTTCCTTCACCATCCTCTCTCACTATCCAGGCCACACAAATCATTAACAAAACAAAGAGAAGGCAAGTACCAACTCCAGAATAAAATATAATTCTACATTAAACATAGATTCATACAAGAAGCAACAGGCTGACAAAGCAACTGCCCTATTCTTCAGTAGGGAAGGGGGGATTTGTTCACATGATATGACATAAATCCTTAACCTGCTTAAAAAACAATTCATGTATAGCTCACTTTATATTTTGACTAGCTGGAATAATTTTGTATCCTTGGCCTACTATAATAGAGAGATAAATGATACTTAAGTAGTTAGTAAAGAGGTTGTTATATTTTACCTCCAGATGGTGGTTTCTTTGGTGTCTGCTTTTCTCTGTTGCCTTGTCTGGAAGCTGTAAGGAAAAGAATATGTATTATAACAGTTTAATTTTTCTAACTTCTCACAAACTACTTGCAAAAGGCGTATATTATCCATTTTAACACTTTAAAGGAGCTACACGATACTGACTTTTGTGAACCTCATGAGATCACTTTTATACAGGGTGAGTCCTGATTATACGCAATAAAGATGAAAATATGTCCTACTCCTAAAACGAAGCTAAGACATTCCTACAGATATAAAGTTACAAGCATTTTCTTAGCAAGATATAATAACTGAAGAACGACCTCAACCACTGGAGGACGTATCATACGACCCATAAAAATCTTCATGGTTTATACACGATATGAGTTCAATGAAAAAATCTAATGATAAGATTAATTCAACTTTACATTCCATTCATTGAAACATTCAGTTCACCATTAGTCCTGCAAAGAAACAGCTGCAACAAATTCCAGATTAAAAACCATGCTCCTCCAAACTGTAATTTTCCCCACAACTTATATGGTGCATCCACAGATTTTGATTTTTTATTTATCCAACACAGACTGTGATACTGTCTTGTTAGCAAAACATCAATTTTTATGAGCAGAAGTAGCCTGTTTTTCAAGTGTACAGCAATTAATCACATTTCAGGACAAAAACTTGCACGCACATACAATGCGAACACAAAAATATTTTGTGCACAGAGTACTTCAAATACATGACATTAAAGTATAAAACCACTGCAGTCAAATGTACTCTGATGCAGGACAGTGCAAGTCTGCTGCAACATGGGCAAGAAAAAATGTAACAGACAGACAGGTGGGGCAGGATAGTGACTGCAATGATGCTACTAGCAATCATCAGAACTTCTCACTGCATGCAGCTAGAAGTCAGGTCAGAATGCTTACAGAAAGTCTGGAAATAATTGGGGACATGGCTGATTGCAAACAAGGAGGGGGGGGACTCAGGCATCAGGTTTACCACATGGTTAGTCTGCCATCTGTTTTCATACCGGTAACATCCCTGAGGAGTATTACAGTATGACATGTGGAATATGACTTGTTCAGTGTTAATTTTGAGTTGGCAACAGCTCATTATTGTCCAGGCCCATCCTTTAATGCTACACTGCCACAATGGTATGATGTGAGTAAAAAGACTCTCTCCCCCAAAAAAGACTAGCTAGACATATGCATTATGACAATGTTAACAGCAACATGGTTGCAAGCAAAATGACTGCTGTAGCAACTATGGTGATGGAAGAATGACAGAGATTGAGTAGTCGGGACTGACTGCAGTCTCTGGTACAACACCCACGAGCCATGAGGTTGTGTCATTCTGCTGTGTGAAACTCACTTGCATAAATGACCTTGGAAATTAACCTACACATCTTAGCGCATCATTTAAATGCTGTACATTGGAAACAGACTGAACGATGGGAATCTGGGGAAACTGTTACAGGTTCAGCTATGGCAAATGTAATAAATGGCTGAAAAATCTCTTTTGTTGTAACCTTTTCAGGCTTCTTAGATGGGAAATTTTCTTACACTGGGACACATTAAAAGGCAATGTTTATGTTAATGAAATGAGAGAATTATTGCACTTTTTTTTTATCCTGATGTCTTTGAAAGGAGAACTTCTTAATTGAGGATGTCTTAAATGAGTTCCACTGCATTTATAAGTGCTTTTGTGCTTTACTTTGGAAAGCAGAACATGATCCTTAAATGTATTTCACGTACCTACGAATTATCCCACTATTTAAATACATTTCAAATGTTTGATATCTGAAACTAATTAACGAATTTCAATTAAGTATGTTCTGAGGACATTACTAACACCTACATGGCAAATGAATTTTGGTCCAAACTGATTCAATCAGTCCCTACTCTTCATAAAACTTCACATTTTCTTCTAAAAGCAATACACCATATAAAGAATAGGTACATAGCACAGAACAAGACCTAATCTGTAATGTGGTTCTTTACAACAGGTAATTCATACCTGCAATAAATTACCATGCAGATCAATGATATGTATCAAACTGCAAACAAATAAACATAAATTTGTGAACTCTTAATTAAAACCAGTAGTGAGGGTGTGAACTGGATCAAACTGACACAGCTTAACCCTTTCCAGCATAATGGTCTACAGTCTCACTAGCAATCTAAAATCTAATGTCTTTAAACTAACATATTTGGGACTAAAGGCCTGGGTGACTGCTATTAGGACAAATAGTGTGTTGTGGAAGTGTCACAAAACACGCATATACTAATGGCTGTAACTGAATCAATTACACTGGATTTAAAAAAATCAAATATAAATAAATAAATAAATATATATATATATATATATACACACACACACACACACACACACACACATATATATAAAACTATGACAATACCAGCATAATACAGACTCATACCCATCATCTTTCAGCAGCTGAAGAGCAAATGTGCTCTCTTCACACATGAAACAAGTGTTCACTGTCAAACACTACCTGACACCTTACTCTTCCTTACCTTGCATTAAACAGTTTAGGAATGATTTTTCAATTTCTCCCGTGTCAATCAACAACATCTTATCTGATGAATTGTTCCTGTGGCACAGTAAGTGTGCAGGACTGTGACTATACCAGTGCAAAACAGACTCACTTCAATTATTTTTTCAGCAGTTGAAGAGCAAACATGCTTTCTTTGCAATTGCAACAAGCATTCACTGTCAAACAGTACCTGGCATCTCACCCTTACATAACTTGCAAGAATCAGTTTTGGGGTGAATTTTCCAATTATCATGTGCCACACAAATGAACAGTATCTTGTCTGGTGAACTGTTTGCATGACACAAACAGCATGCAGGACAGAAAATGTTCCTGTCAAGCCTTGGTGTCTTATGACAATATGGACAATATCTGTCACACTTTGTTATGCTCTCCAAGAAGAATGATGACATAACTTGCTCATTAGATGTAGATTATCATACAGAAGTGTATCACACATTACAAAGATTTCAAACTTCATCCACATCATACACAATTCATGCACACTTCATCTGAGTGGGGTATAGATATTTCAGACAAAAATTTCTTTTGCTAATGAAGCATGGTTTCACTTTAGTGGGTAAAATGCTAGCAAAAAATCATAGTATGAAGCCTGACAATCTTCAAACTTTATATGACAGAAGAGTTCACTCCTTAGAAGTTGGAGTATAATGTGGTGTCTCTTAACAGAAAATAATCAGTCTCATTTTCTTCTAAAAGCAAAATGTCACCAAGAACTAACTACAAATTTCATATCCCTGTTGCAACTTAACAAGTATGCTGGCTTCAACAAGGTAAGAATATGACACACACACACAAAATTGTTAATGTTGCATAAATTCTTTGGTGATGGCATTACTCCTTGAAACTTGTGGCCACCTCAAACTCTGGATCTAACACAACTGGATTTCTATCTCTGGGGGTGTCTTGAAAGAGAATGTGCATCAAAACAGCATGCATACATTACAAGAATTGACACACAGTATTCATCTGTTCATTTTAAGCATCGCTGGGTTGCATGAAACATAAGAAAAAGAGTGAGCAGATGCATTTCTGAGCACACATACCACATTGGTATTCTCATTCTAATGTACTACTTTTAAAATTGGAAAATATTTTGCCAAATGGGCTGTGTTAATTTCGATCACCATGTAGTTCCATATCTACATATTTACAAAAGGAGGAGGACCAAACAAACATCATTCTATCAATCCTGTTCTGAACTAGTGATGAGTGCTTCAGAAAACAGCACAGCATGTGTACTAAAAAATGTGTGCCCATGTGAATGGTCAAAAAAACAATTCTTGCACCCCCCCCCCTCAAAAAAAAAAACACAAACAAAGGTACGCACACTAATCATGAAGTGAGGATAAGCAGGTCCAGTGAATTTATAAAGCCAAAGTACTAGAACCTCAACTATGGAAACACATGAAAATGGCAGCAATAAAGTGTCCCTGCTGTTATGGGGCAAAAAATATTTGAACAAAGACATGAAGTCAACATACTTTACCCATCACCTATACAACAGTACACAAAACACAAACATGCCACAGGTATCCAGTGATCAGAAATGTATGCATTATGGCATGAAACACTCTTTAATGAAAACAGCTGAGGTACAATTTTTAGGCAAGTCATCCCTGTTGTATATTGACCTAATAATTAATAGAGTGTTATAATATAGTCTAAGACAATTTTTATTACAAGAACATTTAAGAGAACACAGCTACATTTTCAGCTTCTAGAAGCCACCTTCAGGCTTTGACTTAAAAGGGTGATTATATAATTTACAACACCTTACAATAATGAGCTCTGGTTTACATTAAGGCATTAATAAAATGAAATACAATATAAAACGTGATAAAACCATGTAAAACAAAATATATATATCACAGTTGGAGATGCAGGTTTTGCGTAGTCTGGGTAGCTTCAATATAAGATAGAAAAGAGCTATACATACAGCCGAACCTATTAGGCGACACCACACATAATTTAGTCACCTGTGTGACCAGGCGGCGCATCATCAGTATGAAGGATGGTATGAGGACACACTCTCCTTAAGAAACAACACAGGAAAATGGGAAACAACAAAAAGAAACATCCAACCACAAAATGTGTTCAAATTAATTTACTCCACAGCAAGGCAACTATGACTGTCCTCTGCCAAAACCAAATACATATTTTAGGAAGTCTGATTTTCTTCACACAATATAAGTAATACTCTTAGATCATATCATAAATAAACTCAAATTAACAGAATAAATAGATATAGTATGATGCTTAGCTACAGAAACAGGAAATGAGCAGATTTGCTGTACAGCACCTGTTTCCATGGATTACCAATATCACTTACCTGGTAAACTAAAGGGAGCGGAACTAAATGGATCCTCTGCCAAGTCGGTGTATGTCATCACAAGGCTCTCTCGGCTCTTGACATTAGAAATACCTATAATATTTATAACGAGTCTGAAAATATGACCACATAATCTGAAGTAACAACACAAATTTCAGGAACTATACAATCAGCAGCTAAGTGTCATAAATAGATTTATGCAATTATGTCAGTAACAAAAACCGAATATTAGATATCATTCTTCACACATACACAGTCTTCTTGCTTCCTAAATTTGTCTGTTTTATATGACTGTTGCCAAAATAATTCAATGAAGTTGAATTATTTTGGCAGTTATTTCTGGTGACATATAGAATTAGTGGAATGACAAACAGGGAAGTTAAAAAACAAATAATTGGAACAAAACCCACAACTTGTCCTGGCACTAAACCCGAGCCTCTGTGGTTAAAAAGCCAATAGTTCACCCTCAGTAAAGAGGAATGTTATTTTAGACAATGTCCACCATCTTAAAGCTAGTTTGAAATACACTTCGAAAGCTGTATCTGTTTCCGTCACCAGACATAAGGAACTGTACCCATTAGAAATAGTTCCTTCTAAAGGGCCCAAATGAGTGGTCACCTTTCCTTCCTTATATCTGATGATGGAAACAAATACTGATTTGGAAACTTGTTTGAAGAAAACTCAAGACAATGGACAATGTCAGAATGTTTACCATCAAAAAGAGACTTAGTCTCACTTCCATTACCTTATTGTGCATTTGTTCAAGTACTGCTAACTTTAAAACAGCAGAATGTAGTACATGTACCATAACCCAGTTTCAGATGAGACATCCTCGTTGTGTTGTATAGGATCATAATATGGATGAAGTACAGTCAGACACAACTTGTGATGTTTATATTGCTAAGAGATTTTTACATTGTTTGTCTCAAACTATGTAAAAACTTCTTAGCAATATAAACATTACAAGCTGTGTCTGACTGTACTTTACCCACATTATGACCCAGTTTTTAACCCCTAACAAGATCAGCAGTGTATGCAATGTCACATTGTGTTGTGACAGCATAATGTTTACCACCTCCTTGGCTATCCTAACAGCCTGATACCATTTCACTCACAGAGGATGCTTCTGTGGTGACTCAATGTTCTAGCAACAATAAAATGTACTTAAGTCATGTGAAATGCCAAATATTTTTGTCAGATTTTAACCAAATTGAATTTACTCAACAGATTTTCATAAAAGTCCCTAACATCAAAATTCCAGAAATCTGCCCAGTGGGAACTACGCTGATACACGCAGATGGACAGACACAATCAAGCTAACCGACACTTGTTGTGAGTAAGCAAATGCACCCAAAAATTAGCGTGTACGAACAGCAGAATGTGAAGCACATCTAAGCCCAAGACACAATTTCCAACATACTAAAATGAATTGTGTACAACATGCAATGAACTTAAGTATAATGTCACCAAGAAAATGAATTAAGAACCATCCTGTGTAATTGGTGATTAGGCTTTATTGTGAATTTACTAATCCAAATTTAATAACTCACAGTATACGAACTACAGTTTTTTGAGTCATGCCCTTATAGTGGCTGGATGACATAAATCATCTTAAATGAGTGACCATAAGTGTGTACATCTGCTATTTACACCAAGAGGTCAGACAAACTGGCAGGAACATTTTGACCTGATACAGTCGGACAAACTGGCAGCAACATTTTGACCTACTGTTACAAATGACAAGCATTTTGTAAAAATACCTATAATTCAAAATTCTCTAAACACCTCTCAAAATTTAAACATCTTATTGATACCACTGATAGTACCATGGAAGTTCAGTATACCATGGGAATAAGGTCACACCTCAACACCATACAGAAATTTTATATTTATATTTACAAAGAAAAAAAAAATAATAATAACCAGCTTAATGACCAATGTACTAGAGAACAAATGCCATCCTCAGAGTCTTACACCAACTACGTCCATTTAAGCACAGACACTAACCCCTACTTAACACACTCAGTACTCCATTAGCCAGTACATAATGAACACGTATTTTCCTACATATATCATCCCACAACAGCATGCAAATTGACATTATACCTTTTTCAACATAAACATTAATATAAAAGTTCTACATTCTCATTTGAAGTATTAATTGAGGTTATTATTTATTTTCTATTTTCTTACCTCAACACAGTACATGCTCAAGTTAATACAAACCCAAGAATCTCTAACTGTATGAATCTTAACATTGTACATTCCAATACATATTAATAGTTTTTGCAGTAGTTACCATTACACTTACTTTATTTTCCTCTATTAATTTTTAATTTCAGAAATATTACTCAAGAGGTTATCCTCACTATCTATAAGTTGGACCATACAAATTTCAAGTTGTTCAAAGTTTCACTTCCTTAGGGTCAGACATCAATTGTAATAATGACATCAGTGCAGAAATCCAAAAACGCAAACAGGTGTTTCCATGGAATGAGAAAGCATTTGAGGTCCCACTTGACCTCAATAAAAAAACTAAAATATTGATGTATAAAGTACTCATTAGACCTGTACTTACATATGCCTCCAAAACAAATGAGTGGCTGTTAAGTCTGTTTGAAAGAAAGGTGCTTCGATATATCTTTGGAGCAAAACAAGAGAACGAAAAATGGCAAAAAAGACACAACTATGAACTATATGAAGCATTTAATGAACCAAACATTGCTAATTACATCAAAGTCAACAGACTAGCATGGGCTGGGCACTTGATGCGTATGAATAATGATAGAATTCTTAAAAAAATATTCAACACCAAACTGGATGGAGTACGAAGAGTTGGAAGACCGAAACTACGATGGGAAGATGAAGCTGATCAAGACATGAGAATATTAGAGGTCAAGAATTGGAAGAAGGTCACCCTCAACAGGGATGAATGGGCAAAGCTTCTGAAGAAGGCCAATGCGAATCAGGGGCTGTCGAGCCAATGATGATGAATATTACCCAAGAAGCACATAACCAAAAAACATGGGAATCGCTTCCCAAATTTATTAAAAAATTTAATGTGGAAATGGACGATTAATACCTAAAACATTTAATGCACACAGTTTTTAGCTAGGAGCACTGGCTACAGTTTTCAGGTGTGTTCAAAAACTGCTAAATGTGACTATTAACTTCATCATATCTATGTGTCTGTCCATATGACACAAATTGGCTGCCACTGGATGGATTTTCATGAAATTTGATATTGGAGAATTTTCAAGAATCTGTCAAAAAAATTCAAGTTTCATTAAAATCAGACAGGAATAACAGGTACTTTACACGAAAACCAATGTACATTTTTCATCAAACCTCACTCAGTTCTTCTCATAATGAGAAATGGTTACAGATGACAATACAGTGCATGCACATTGCATGCTGGATACCTGAAGCTACAAATACACACTCAGAATATGTAATACTTATTTCTTTTCCACGCAACAATGGTTGCATGAACATGCCTCAATGTTATTTTATATGTACATTGTCTGTTTTGTTTAACACATTTTATATACTTTAACGAAAGCTGAATATGTTACAACATGAATCATATCAGTAATATGGCATTCTTTTAAAATCCATATTTTCATTGTTAAGAATGAGATCTCATTCTACTGTTGGCCTTACTGTGGCATTTAACCTTTCTCGAAGTATTAAATAAGTGTAATAAATGAGGATGGCCATTCCAGCTGAGACATGCTATATCACCTACTTAAATAACTAAACATACTGAGTTGTGATTGAAGGTCTACTTATCAATCCAATATAAGTAGGTTATTTTTTTATTTTTATTTTTATGTACATACTGTGTAATATCAAAGCTCCTGGAAGATGGTGCAAAAGCATGGAAGGAGTGTTTGTAATATATATATGTGCATTTGTTGGTACAAATAATATATAATAAATAATAAATAAGCAGGAGGTATTTAGTGAGTCTGTATTAGTAAATACAATGAAAGTTAAATGTTATAAATATGGCTTATGACTGGACGTCCACTGCAATGATAACAATGCACTCCCAACTTCAATAAATGATGTACAGTAAAGTTGTTCTGTTAAGGCAAGTAGCTATCTATTAATATTTCCATGATCAAATAAATTTAAAGTGCTTGCTTATCTTTAACTGTTGTATGTGAACTGTGCTAGCTGCTGTCATATTCTCAACGTTATAAAGAAGAAAAGGAATTCGAGAATTCATTACGCACACCAGGCTGCAGGCATGAGGTAAAAGAAAGAGTGCTAAGAACCACTATTTGTAATTTGTGTTGCCCAAGAAGTCAGAAATATGGGGCAAAATCAGACTGCAGGAAAAACCCAGGTCAACACAGCACATTAAATAAGCTAGCAGAGAAAGGCATGGAGGCATGAAGAGCAATGTTTCAGTCCTCTTTACTCTGCTCACACTTTCAAAGCTGCAATTTATCACATGAACATTTAGTAGTGTTGCCTGTGCTAGACAGTGAGTGTTAATGGGTCTTCATGCACATAGAAAATAATGAGCTGTTACAGAGTACAACTATAGTTTCCAGATGCCATGGTGAGTACTGGCTGCTGCTACAAAGTTTGAAATTGCCAAGGCCAGATACAAAACAAGCATCAGCAAGAGTGAAATCAGAAAATGCAACAATTTGAAAGCATACGTGGCAAACACATTATTAGTGGCAACAATACACCCCCTATATACAGGGTGTCCCAGGAGGAATGTGCGAGACTTCGGGAGAGTGTTCCTTATGTTAAACTATACCGATATAACCCAAAACACCTATATTCAAAGTTGAACGGTTAC
>Ga0123357_10008346_pt1 | contig 12931 bp, 10 predicted proteins | sample TergutEmb28metaG_FD_89873 | JGI IMG/M metagenome (GOLD analysis project Ga0123357, IMG submission 89873) | Embiratermes neotenicus P4 segment gut microbial communities from Petit-Saut dam, French Guiana - Emb289 P4 | ecosystem: Host-associated > Arthropoda: Insects > Digestive system > Gut ...
TCCTTTTTCTAATTATTTTACCGGCGAATTTGATAAGAAAGGAAAGAATATATATATTCGAAGTTTTGACGATTGTAAAGAAAGTACGGAAAATCCGGATAAAGAAGAAGCTTGGGTTCGTTGTGTAAGAGATAGATGAACGCCATTGAATCGTGGAAAAAATCCATAGCCTGCAAAACAGCCGGATAAAAAATGCGCAAAAACTCTTTACCAAATCGAAAGAAAGGAAGGAGCAAAATCTTTTTGTCATCGAAGGAGCAAGGGAAATTCACCTTGCTTTAGCCGGTTCTTATTTGTTGGATACTGTTTTTATTTGTCCGGAATTATTTTCTAAAACCGATTATCCGGAAATACTGTCGGAAATACAGCCTTCCATTCTTTTTGAAGTCTCGTTGCCGATTTTTCAAAAGATTGCTTATCGTGAACATTCCGATGGTATTTTAGCGTTAGCAGGAACGAAATCGCATACTTTGAATGATTTGAATTTACCGGATAATCCGTTTATCATTGTTTTGGAAGCCGTAGAAAAACCGGGGAATCTGGGAGCAATTCTCCGCACAGCCGATGCGGCAAAAGTTGATGCCGTCATCGTTTGCGATCCGCTGTCGGATATTTACAATCCCAATGTCATCCGGTCGAGCGTAGGGTGCGTTTTCACGACGCCTTTAGCAATATCGACACAATCCGATACGTTTTTGTTTTTGAAAGAAAACGGGATACGGATTTTTGCAGCAGAACTGCAAGCATCCCAATGGTATCAAGATACGGATTTCACACAGGCTTGCGCCTTGATTATGGGAACGGAAGCCGATGGTTTGAGCAAGTTTTGGATAGATAATGCCGATGTGAGAATAAAAATTCCCATGCGGGGAAAAATCGATTCGTTGAATGTATCGGTTTCAACAGCGGTTTTGACTTTCGAAGCGATGCGGCAAAGAGGATTTACCTAAACCGCTTCTCCAATTCTTCTTCGCTAAGAATCGAGAGAATACATTTTCCGTCGGGCGTATAGTTGGGTCCGGATGATACAAAAAGATTGGCAATCAAACTTCCGGCTTCTTCATCCGATAAAAGTTTTCCATACGGAATCGCAGCCTTTTTTGCCAATGCTAAAGCCAATGATTCCGATATTTCTTCCTTGACTTCACATCCGGTTTCCATAACCTGATCCGTCATATCCTGCAAAGTCTCGATGATGTCGGTATTTTCCAAACCCGAAGGAATCCCATTGATTGAATACGTATTATTGCCTAAATCCGCCAAATCAAAACCGATATAAGCCAAATCGTCCAATAGAAAAGGCAAAACTGTCGCTTCCCGCGGCGTAAACGAAATAATTTCAGGAAATAAAAGTCCTTGGGAAACGCCCCTTTTTTGATTGATCTGTTGCATGTATCCGTCATATAAAACACGGATATGCGCCCGGCGCTGATTGATAATTACCAAACCTGATTTCAAGCTCGTAATAAGATATTTTCCTTTGAACGACAAAGCTGTTGTACGTTCCATACATTCGAGCGGCATCGACGGTTTTTCCGAATCAAACGGTTGATCTTCATAAAGTTTTTCCCAATCTTTAAGCGGATTTTTCACCGGCGTTTTTTCAGCAAACGGATTATAACCCGATTGAAAATGAACTTTTGGAGTTTCCGAAGGAGTCGAATTTTGTGTGTAAACAGGCATATCCACAGCGCCTTCCCTGTTAAATTCGAGGCTGGGAATCGCATTGGATTTGGCAAGGGATTCTTTCACTGCCGAATTGATTATCACCCAAATCGCTTGTTCATTTTCAAATTTGATTTCAGTTTTTGCCGGATGAATATTGACGTCTATACTTGCCGTATCCACCGTAAGATAAATAAAATAATTAGGCATTTCCCCCGCAGGAATAAAGGGCTCGAATGCTTGCGCCACCGCTTTGTGAAAATAAGGATGCCGCATAAAGCGGTTATTGACAAAGAAATATTGTAATGCGCCCTTTTTCCTGCTGGAAGCCGGCGTACCGATATAACCGGAAACAGAAACCAGCGAAGTTTCAGCTTGTAAATTAAGTAATTGTGTTTGCAATCGCTTCCCAAATACATTAAGGATTCGTTGCCGAAGCGGAGAAGCCGGAAGATTGAATATTTCCGCATCATTGTGCCGAAGTTCAAAAGCGATTTGCGGATTGACTAAAACGATTCGTTCAAATTCGACAATACTGTTTCTAAGTTCCGTTTCATTCGATTTCAAGAATTTCCGGCGCGCCGGCACATTATAAAAGAGATTTTTTACAGAAAATATACTTCCGGAATTTGCCGCAATTGTTTCCTGCGTATCTACATGAGATCCTGAAATTTGTATCAGCGTACCGGTAGCGTCTTCTTTCCGGGCGGTTCTCAATTCAACCTGAGCGACAGCAGCAATGGAAGCCAAAGCCTCTCCGCGGAAACCCATGGTTCGCAAAGCAAACAAATCGTCGACCGTTTGAATTTTTGAAGTGGCATGCCGTTCAAAAGCCATCCGCGCATCGGTTTCCGACATGCCTTTGCCATTATCAACAACTTGAATCAGAGAGCGTCCGGCGTCTTTAAGAATCAATTGAATGGCGTCGGCGCCGGCATCGATTGAATTTTCAATTAATTCCTTAACAACGGAAGCAGGACGTTGAATAACTTCGCCAGCCGCTATCTGATTGGCAATCGAATCGGGGAGTAAATGGATAATATCGCTCATTGTGTTTGCTCTTGACGGGAACGGCGATGTACCCTTCGAGGCGGCGGAACATCTTCCGTTTTCATTGTCACTTTTACAAATATATCGTCTTTATTTTTAGGACGAATGTAATTATAATCCACAAAACCTTGCAAAAATTTATCTTCAGGCTTTAAATCCGGAATCGGGAATACATTCATTGAGGAATCCGGTTCCCACTTAATTCTTGTAATTTTCCTTTTTTTAATTGTAAAGGTAATAAAGGGAGCCGCCGATTTGGACAGTTCCAAAGGAGCGGCAGTCTTATTGTCGAGATTGTAATAAATCGCTTCTCCATTACCTTCCACAACCATCTTATAGATTTCGCCCGCATCAAAATATGCGGTGAGGTTTTTGCCTTTCAACTGATTGTAATAAGTCGTATCAATCTCTTGCAATGCAAACGCATAATCCAATACATTCATTCTTTCGATGGTGCTGTCGTTGAAAAGAATCTTGATCGTATCGCCGGTTATTTGATATCCCTCATTCCACAAAATGGGATTTTTGTATAACCGCATCGTTGAATCAACGGTATTGTATTGCAAGGAATCGCAAACGCCTTGAAGATCAATCCTGTAAAAACGAACGCCATAATACGCTTTGACCTCGCGGAGCGTATCAATCGTTTTCATTAAAAGCGTATCGGCATGAAGATAGGTTGAATCCTGTTGAGAATATTCAATCATTTGCGCCGAATCGGTAGCAAAGGTGAAATCGGTTTTTTCGTCGTAATAGCCATAATTACCCTTAATGATTATCTTTCTTGCCGTATCATTCACAACCATATCTCCAAACGCTTCCACAAAACCGTTCGTTCGGTCGTAAGCCAACGAATCGGCTGTGATTGTCTTTGTTTTGTCTTTGCTGACTACAACCGATCGGTCGTACAGCATCGATTCTCCGCTAACCGTATTGTACCATCCTCTGCTGGAATAGACAAATCCGCTGTCCGCTTCAATCACCGTAGGACCGGTAATCGTAGCAATTTTCGTATCCGTATTGTAATTCAGCGTATCGGACGTGAGTGTAAATTGCGGATTTACCAATCGCACGCTATCTTTAAAAAATGCCATTTTAGTATCGGGAGAATATTGTCCATATACAGAAGTCAATTCATTCACCGAATCGACCAGCATACCGCCGTTGAAATAATAGCCGAAATTTTTGTTCCGGTCATAATCAAAGCTATCTGTAAATAAGGTAGTTTCCCTGTTTTCCATCCGGACGTTTTCACGCATTTTCGCTAATTTGGTATTTGCGTAATAATTCAGGTAATCGCCATATATCAAAAGCGTATCGCCTTGAACAATGTGAACATTATCAAATGCTTCTAAGGAATTGGATAAACTGTATAAATAAGCGCTGTCGCAATACATAAAGGTACTGTCGTGGCGAAAGATTACATTTCCACGTAAAACATAGACGTCGGGGTTATCGTTTTGCTTCAAATCCATTGAATCGGAATGTTCAATATGAACCTGCGTTACTTTTGGGTTATTATTTGAAGGCGGATTTTGCGGTATCCCCAAAAAAGTAGTAGCAACAAAAAGTAACAGAAATACAATTGTTTTTGTGGCGCTACTATTGCAGCCAGCCGTCTTTTCCAAAATCGCAATTTTTCCAATTGTCATTGATTCGAATATAGGTTTCTTTTTGTTTTTTAGCTATCCAGTTATTTATTATTTCCTCTCGTTTTACCCCTTCTACCATCGATTTCAGCGCTTGAAAATCTTCGCTTAAACTCGCTTTATGCCCTTCGACTCTGGATTTCAATTTTACAATCGCAACAATTTCCCTGCCGGTTTTAAGGCTTATCATTGAAATCGGCTGGGAAACTTCGCCGACTTGCATCGTATTTATTGCTTTTCCTATTTCCGGAGGTAATTCCGACATTTCAAACTTGGAAGTTCCGGTTCTTTCGCCTGAACTCATTGAGTTTTGATCCGGATTATTGACCATCAGACCTTTATTGTTGCGGGTGTCTTTATCGGAAGACATGTAAAATGCGGCTTCTTCAAAAGAAAACTTTCCGGCAACGATATTGTTCCGGACGGAATCCAAATTTTGTATAGCGGCGGATATCTCTTCTTTCGTAACATGCGGACGAAGTAAAATATGGCGAACATTGATACGATCTCCTCTTTTTTCAATCAATTGAATGATATGATATCCGTATTCTGTTTCTACAATCCGGGAAACCCGCTTGGGATCGTTCAGATCAAATGCAACGGTTGCAAATTCAGGTATCAAAGTGCCTTTTCCCTGAAATCCCAATTCACCTCCTCGAGTAGCGGATCCTTTATCGTCGGAATACATACGCGCCAAAGTTGAAAATTGCATTTTGCCGCTGGTGACTTGTTCCGTATAATCCCTTAACCGGTTTTTAATATCGTCGATTTCCTGCAAAGATATTTGAGGTTCTAATGTTATTATTTCAACTTCAACAGTAGTAGATATATATGGAAGACTATCCTGAGGAATCCGGTTATAGAAAATTCTAACATCGGAAGGCGTAACTTTCAATTTTTCCACTAAGCCCATTTGTACTTTTTGAACGGCATACTGTTCTTTAAGGTTGGTGCGAATTTCTTCCCTGTAGGCATTGATGGATTTTCTAACATATTCTTCCAATTTTTCCTGCGATCCAACCTGACTGATTGCATAATTGACCCTGCGTTCCACATCATTAGCCACTTGCGAGTCGGTAATTTCCACACTGTCTAATTTAGCCTGATGCAAAAATAATTTCTGAATAGCCAACCGCTCCGGAATGACACAATAAGGATCGCCGTCAATCTTTTCTCCTTGCATTTGCATAGACATACGCATGTTTTCTACATCCGATAAAAAGATTGCATCGTCGCCGACTACCCAAATTACTTCGTCGATTACATTACTTTCAGAACTTTGGGCTTGCAAGCGCGTTTGAAATAAAAATCCACTCAAACATATAAGTAAAAAGAAAAATTGTTTCATACTGCTATTTTATTTTGTTTTTTTTAGTTAGTGAATGAATTATTCATAATAAAATTGAACCTCACCTTTATCTACTGCACGTTGATATAAATCTTCTTCCGTTTTTTTCAGAAATTCGATTTTCCGTTGATTAATTATTATTTCCCGAATTGTAGGTTTCGCATACTCATAAGGAGCATTATCGCCCGGTTGCAAATAATCGACTATATTCAAGAAATAATAAAAATTCTCATTTTGCCGCTCTAACGTTCCTTTTCGAATCGCTAAATTCCCTCTGTCTATTTGATCTTTCGGAAAATTATCAATTGCATCGTTAAAGTCTATCCATTTATCCATAAAGTAATTGAAAACCAAATTGTTATTCAAAGCATACTTTTCCAATTTTTCTTGGGAAACGGAAGCTGCCGATTTATACCACGCATGTATTTCGTCCAATTGAGGCGCTGTGACAGGAACTCTTAAAAATAGCCCTTTCACCAAAGGACGATCCAATTTCAGTATATCCTTATTTTGATTATAATAATCGGATAGAGACTGTTCGTCGATTTCATTGGTCATTTTTTCATTAACCAATTGTTCTTCATACTGATAAATCAGCAATGATTTCCGATATTCTTCAACCAAACGTTCGATATTTTCCTTGTCATACAAATTTTTTACTGCTATGTCGTATAATATAACATCTCTCACCCATGAATGGATAAAATTTTCGGCAGCAATAATGCTGTCTTCTTTCGATAATCCCTTCGGGACATTATCTTCCAAAATACTTCTATGCAATACTTTATTCCCTATTTTTACTAATGTATTGTCGTTTTTTATATTTGAAATTCTATTACATGCAACTGCAAGTAAAAATACAACAATTATTGAAAAAAAATACCTTATACCCATAATCGATAAATAATGTTATTTTATCGTACTGAACACTTCCGGATAAACAGTCACTTTGTATTTTTCGTTTAGTTTTTTTATCCACAAATCTTCCAGCCAATTTTGATAATCGGTAATAACCATTCCACGCACATCCGTATAAGTTTCGGGATTGTTCGAGACTTTTCCCAACAAAAAGAAATCTTGAAATTCGGCGGGGCGAGTTGCAACTCCCGATTTAAAAGCCGCTTCATCTACAAAAGGATCTTCCCCTTTTTTGAATAGCCCTTTTTCAACTTTGACGTAGGAAACATCGCCTACTCTATAATTGTCATTCAAGTACGACACCGCTTTTTCAGGATCCATACGAGCTATTTCTTTTTGCATTTTCTTTTTGGTTTGGGTATTTTTTACCAATACAACATATCCTTTATAACGCGGTTCATCCCAAGTATAACGCGCTTTATTTTTTTCAAAATAATCGGCAAGTCCTACGGTATCTTCGGAAGCCTTTCCCCAAACTTCACGATTGCTTATTTCAAACATCAATATTCCATCGTGATATTCCTGAATTAAATGCTTAAATTCAGGATATTTACTTTCTAACAATTTATCTTTAGCTTCATACAAGGAATTGTATTCAAACCCTTGTAAACGATCGTTTAACAAATCGGTTGAAATCATATTGGATGGACGGTTATTTTTCTTCAGATAAGTAATGAATTGACTGATGAAATATTTTGTATCTCCGATTGTAAACAAAGGAGTTTCATCGTTTTCAAAAGCAGCGTAAAACAAGCTGTCGGTCGGATAAACGGCATTTGCTTTTGAAAACAGCAACTGATAGCCTGCATCATTCTTTTGAAACCCATATTCTTTTTTCATATTTTCTATTCCCTTTTGATGTAATGGAACAAAATAATTGCCGGAGTTCAATTTGTCCTCAATATCCTTTCTTTTTTCTTCAAACGGTTCCAATGGTCTTTTACCTAATAATTTAACAATATGAAATCCAAATTGTGTTTGAAACGGTTTGGATATATCTCCAACTTCTTTCAGTCCAAAAGCAGTATCTTGAAATTCTTTGACCATCGCGCCAAAACCAAACCATCCCAATTCGCCACCTTTGGAAGCGCTTCCCGGATCTTTGGAATATTCTTTGGCTAACTCGGAAAAATCAGCGCCATTCAGTAATTTACCATAAACTTCATCTATTGTTTTCTTGGCGCTGTCCTGTTGAGCCGCATCTGCATTGGGAGGACAAAGAATCAAGATGTGCGCCGCATTGATTTGTCCGGGATTTTCTTTTTTTGAATTTATTTTAAAAATATGGTATCCAAAATTAGAGCGCACCAATTGTGTTGTTTTACCTACCGGAGTGTTGAAGACAACGTCTTCAAAAGGCGGATTGAGCGTTAATCCCGTAACCCAGCCTATGTAACCCGGACGTTCGGCTTTAGCGGAATTGGGATCGTCGGAAAGTTCCGCAGCTAACTTTTCAAAATTTTCTCCTTTCAGAATGCGATTTCTTACCTGAACAGCTTTATTATAAGTCGCAAGCGTATCGGATGGAAATGTTTTAAAATTATTTTCTTTGACACCCGGAAATGCAATCAAGATATGACTGATTTCAACCAAGTTGTTCATCCGGTCGTATTCTTTTTGTAGGATTTCCTCATTGACTTCCAAACCTTCCAAATAGGATTTAGCTTCTGTTGAACGGTATCCCGACAGTTCCGTGCGGAAAGATGCCGTCGTATCCATGCCTTGCGCTTCCGCCTCAGTCACTTTTAATTTCAAATTTTTAAACAAATCAATATAATCGCTTATCGATCGTTTGTCTATGGCATCTTCGCTGTTGTATTTATTATAGAAATATTCAAATTCGGATTTTTTGAAATCTTTACCACTAATTGTCATAATTACAGGATCGTTATCTTGAGCAAAAACTCCAACCGATGAAACCAGTAAAACCAAAGAAAAAAAGCATGCTTTCATTTTATCATTCTTCTTTTATATTATTAAAATTTATCATAAGTTTTAACGAATAAAAAAGTGATTTATTGTATTTAGCTTCTGCTGTAACTATAATTTGGCGCTTCTTGAGTGATTGTAACATCGTGCGGATGACTTTCTCTGATTCCGGCATTCGTGATGCGCGCAAATTTTGCTTCATGAAGCGTTTGGATATTAGCGGCTCCGCAATAACCCATCCCCGCTCTTAATCCGCCTACCATCTGGTAAATGACTTCATATAGCGATCCTTTGAACGGCACGCGGGCTGTTATGCCTTCGGGAACTAATTTTTTAATATCGTCTTCCGCATCTTGAAAATAGCGATCTTTTGAGCCTTTTTGCATGGCTTCTAATGAACCCATTCCGCGATAGGATTTGAATTTTCGCCCGTTATAAATAATGGTTTCGCCCGGCGATTCTTCCACTCCGGCTAACAATGAGCCCATCATTACCGAATGACCTCCTGCCGCTAAGGCTTTTACAATATCGCCCGAATAGCGCAAACCGCCATCGGCAATGATTGGAACATTCGTTCCTTCCAGCGCTTTGGATACCTCATAAATTGCCGAAAGTTGCGGAACGCCAACTCCTGCAATCACTCGCGTGGTGCAAATCGAACCGGGACCAATGCCGACTTTAATGGCGTCGGCTCCTGCTTTCGCCAACATACAAGCGGCTTCCGCCGTAGCGATATTTCCAACCACCACATCAATCTGAGGGAAGGCTGCTTTTATTTTTTTCAACGTTTCAACTACATACAGCGAATGAGCATGCGCCGTATCGATTACGATTGCGTCTGTTTCCGCATCCACCAAAGCTTCTACCCGCAACAGCGTGTCGGGTGTGACCCCCACCCCTGCGGCAACCCGCAAGCGTCCGTTGGCATCTTTACAGGCAAAAGGTTTATCTTTCGCTTTGGTAATATCTTTATACGTTATCAAACCGATCAGTTTGTTTTCGTTATCCACTACCGGCAATTTTTCAATTTTATATTGCTGAAGAATTTCAGTAGCAGATTCTAAATCAGTGGATTGATTAGTTGTAATCAAATTTTCTTTGGTCATCACATTATCCACCGGAAGCGCCAAGTTGCGTTGGAAACGCAGGTCGCGGTTGGTGACGATGCCGACCAAATGATTATCGTCGTCCACTACCGGAATACCTCCGATTTTATATTCCATCATCAGAGCGACGGCATCGCCCACCGTTTTTCCTCTTTTTATACTGACGGGGTTGGAAATCATTCCGTTTTCCGCCCGTTTCACCGAACGCACCTGTTTGGCTTGTTCTTCGATGCTCATATTTTTATGAATCACGCCGATGCCTCCTTCACGAGCAATCGCGATCGCCAACTTTGTTTCCGTCACCGTATCCATAGCAGCGGAAACCATAGGAATATTCAGCCTGATATTTTTGGAAAACGGAGTCGAGAGATCGACTTCACGCGGCAACACTTCCGAATAAGCGGGAATTAACAATACGTCATCGAAAGTTAATCCATCCATAACTACTTTTTCTGCAATAAACGACATGAGAAATGGCTTTAAATTTATTGCGTGCAAATGTAGTCAAAATTTTTATTTTGTCCTATAAAATATTCAATTATTTTATGTTCCTTACTTTAGTTTGCTCTTTTCGAGCGCAGGTTGAAAAAGAGAATTTGTTATTTCATCCCAGCCGGCATATTTTCCTTGTATTATTCCCTTCTCATCAATTAGGTAGATGGTTGGGGTTCCTATTATTGCGTAGTTTTTAAAATTATCTCCCTCAAAACCTTTCAGGTCGCAAATTTTCGTTGTCCACGGATGATTGCGGGCTGCATTTTCAAAACCGGTCATATCGAGATCGGAGGCAATGCTGACAATATCAATCTTTTTATCTTTCAACATGGAATAATTGTCAACCAATTGCTTCATTACGGTCGCGCAATTGCTGCAGTCCGATTCGTAAAATACAACAAGCGTTTTTTTATCCTTTGCAAAATTGATCGTTTTATCATTTGTTCCGGCAATTTTGGGAGCGGGCATGCCCGGTTGTAATTTATTCACCATCAGCATTTGTTTCAATTTACCTTGAGGATTGGTAACTCGTCCGGATAGAAGTAAATATTTCGACAAAGCGGCTTCATCGGTATTCCAAGCGAATTGGCTACAAATGGTGGCGGCATTATCCGCCAACGCAAGGAAAACTTCTTGCGATTGCGTCTTTTGCAGCAGCGTTGCTATATCGTTTCCGAATTGACCGTAAAACGGCGCGTCTTTATAATAGAAATCCAACATACCGTTGATAACAGAAAACCATATTCCGCTTCGGTAAAGCGCATCGGTATTTATATGCGAAAGCGCATATTCTTTGATATTGGCAAGTTCTGTTATGTCGGGCGTGACTTGTATACGACTGATGTAATCGTTCATCAGATTATGGAGTTGCAACAGGCTGGCGGAGTAAAATTTCGGAGCTTCATCCTGAAGCATGGTTTCAAAATCGGCTTGCTGTCGATCCAGACTATCTTTTTCCCCTTTCAAAAAGTTAATCAAGCTTTCATTTTCTCGATACAGTCTCATGCCTTGTTCGCAAAACATGATTTTTTCGTTTCGTTGTACTTGTTCGGCAAAACGGGTATTAACAAATTCGTTTTCGGGAGAATTTTCGAACTTGATATTTTGCGCATATACATATTGACCATCACAGTGCAGCGTCGCATTTTCTTCAGGCGAATAAATAAAATCTATACTGACATCCGGTTTGATAACGAACGATACAACACCTGCTTTTAACGGCTTATCCCGGGATGGAGTAAAAACTATAACCCCGTTTTCGTCAATTGCTCCCGAAAACAAAGTATCCCGCCGGACTCCCATAGAAGCCAACAAATAAAGCGTTTTACCTTTTTGTTCCGGCAGTTCGAACCGGATGGTTTGACTCAACACCGGCTGTAAGCAAAAACCGGATAATAAAATAATTATTAAAAAATTTCTTTGCCGTTTCATTCGTTAAAATTCATAATTCATAATTCATAATTCATAATTCGCCATTCGACGCCTCAAAATTATAAAAAATATGTTACATTGCAATAAACATAAAAGAATTACAACGATCTGACGGTTTTTTGCAGTAAATGTATTATTTTTGTTCCTTAAATATAAAATAATTTGACGAATGAAAAGAAAAGACAAAGAAATTATCGACATTGATGAAAAGATGAATATCATACAAAAATGTAAAGTATGTAGAATCGGTTTATCAGAAAACGATATGCCTTACATCGTACCTCTGAACTACGGCTATGATTTTGAGAATAATACATTGACATTATTTTTCCATGGCGCAAAAGAAGGGAAAAAAATGGATATTATTAAAAATAACAATAATGCCTGTTTTGAAGTTGATTGCGATAATCTGTTAATCGAGGCGGAAACAGCATGCCGATACAGTTATGCATATAAAAGCATTATCGGATTTGGGAAAATAATTCTATTGGAAGATATTGATGAAAAAACAGATGCGCTGAACAGAATTCTGAAGCATCAATCGGGAAAGGAAACCGTTTATGTTTTTTCACCCGAAGAATTAGTAAATATAAGCGCCTATAAAATGGTTGTAGAAGAGTTTACGGGAAAACAAAAAATTCTGAATTCGAATTAATTATTACATAGTAATGGAAGAACAAATAAAACAAATTGCCGACCGAATCAAAGGATTACGCGATTCTTTAGATATTACGGTTGAAGAAATGGCGGAACGATGCAAACGAATTCCCGATGAAATCCGGCGGTACGAATCCGGCGAAACCGATATTCCAATGAGTTTTCTTTTCGAGGTGGCGCAAAATTTCAATGTCGATACTTCAACATTGATTTCCGGTGAAGAACCCCGCATGACTTCCTATTTTCTTACCCGTTACGGAAAAGGAAAATCCATTGAGCGGAATAAAGCCTACAAATACCAGGCATTGGCAAGCGGCTATAAATTGCCCAAAGCCGAGCCGTTTGAAGTTACAGTCGAGCCCAACGACGAAGCAATGCATCTCAATTCGCACGAGGGGGAAGAATTTAATTATGTGCTGGAAGGTCAATTATTGCTCCGGATCAATGATAAAAACTTGACTCTCAATCCGGGCGACAGCCTCTATTTTGATTCTTCCAACCGGCATGGAATGAAGGCGCTCAACAATAAACCCGTCAAATTTTTGGCAATAATTTTATGATTACTTTAATTTCACAGTTATAATGGTAGAAAAATATCTTAATCAGCAAACGTTTAAAAATCAAGAAGATTTTAAAGCAAATTTCAAAGTCAACGTTCCGGAAAATTTCAATTTTGCATACGA
>Ga0123357_10008347_pt1 | contig 12930 bp, 4 predicted proteins | sample TergutEmb28metaG_FD_89873 | JGI IMG/M metagenome (GOLD analysis project Ga0123357, IMG submission 89873) | Embiratermes neotenicus P4 segment gut microbial communities from Petit-Saut dam, French Guiana - Emb289 P4 | ecosystem: Host-associated > Arthropoda: Insects > Digestive system > Gut ...
GAACGGATTAATCCATTTTACATTAATTCCTATGGGGAAAATAGTTTCGGTTTACGAACGACCTTCAGGAACGAATTAAGTTCGTGAACCAAGGTTTGACTGTATATATTTGTGTGTGTGTGTGTGTGTGTATGTACGTATGTATGTAAGTATGTATGTGTATGTGTATGTGTGTGTGTATTATATATATATATATATATATATGTCTACATCTACATGGTCTTCTGTCTAAAGCTTCAGTTTACATGTAAGAGATCTAAGAGACCAAACACAGTCGATTTCGTTTATAGCACCACAAAAGGGACAATGTTTTATGTCCTTATAAACAAGTGTTGTTCTAATACAAAGTACAAGGTGAAATGATATGGTTAATGGTGAGGAACTGATTGCTACTACAGAATGTCTGACGCTATAGACGATGCGTCGCATAAACCGATGTCGTTATAACCGGGTTCGAATCTGTTTAAAATTATCTCCTTTATTATGCCTAATTATATAACTTCACTTTATCTTGAACTGGGTAACTGAACCCTTTTCGTGTAATTTAATGCACGCATCGTGCATTTTTAAATTGTTTTTATTACAACCAAATATGCAAAAATATATATCACAATATATCGGGCTATGTGACAACGTATCACCTTGTTACGTTAACCAAGGAGTAACGTAACAAGACGACAAGTCACATAGACCGATATCCAGTCCAACTCAGTACACGCCAGACCAGCACGCAAGCAACAGCAACAAGGGGTAAGTCCATCACTACGTAAGTTCAATATGTATGATCACGATACACTATCCGTATATCCATACATTCATTTCCATATTTATTGCAGATTGTATATACAGCCACACAAACACACTGCTTGCACAAGATATTGTAACGTCACACAGGCTTTACTGTTACCACTCAGCGACGACCAAATAATATTTTATTATATTTTAATCTAATAATTTTACTGAATTGCATTTTAACTCTTTTAATTGCAAGAACTTAGGTAACGTAGAGAGGTACAGAAGTTTTTGAAACTCCCTGAGGATGACACAGAGGTGTCAAAACATGTAGGAGTGAACATTACATGAATAGAAAATATTGTGACACATATTTGTGCATTAGTTGGCTGTAATAACAACTTTACGTGTATGTTCAGCCTACAACAGCGGCTAACGTTCTGTTAAAGAAACACCCTCAATGCCAATTTATGCTACTCTTGAAACAAGCAACCTCCCTTTTCTCGCTCCCTTGAATTCCATAAACGTTACGCAACACAAATTACCATATATTCCTCACCTGAACTTGCTGAACATTTTACAGTTCACATCCCATTAAATCAATAGACGTGTCTAAATGTAGTTGCTGAAACACCTCGAACGCTTGTGCATTTTGGCATTATGTTGTTATTGTCTAACACTTATTTCAACTTTTTCACATTTTGTGAATATTTTTCACAATACAGAATCGCCAAATAATTCGGTATTTATAATCTATCTTAAAGAGAATATCATTCACAAATTATAATAAGTACAACGTATTCATTCTGCTCTTAAAGCTGATAGTAAAATCACACACACACACACACATAACGCCAAAATATCTTAAGATTAATTAGTATGTGAAGTCACTCGCAGCCTTATTTACGGATCAGGCAGCGTTACAAACAGGGATCACATCAATAGCCCATTACCATTACTATATGGAAGAAAGATGCTATGTGATAAGTCCCTCTTTTCTGGAATTACAATTAAATCCATTTATACCTACAGTATTCTGTGCCCTGGAGGGTAGAGAGCCTCACAATTAATTATACCACACAATAACAAACACTGCCGTTGATTTCGAAAACCTTTCTTTGTAAAAGCTCCCACCAAAGCATTGTTCCTGCTTTATTTATGCGGGTCCTACACACGACAAACTAATTGTGTTGTATATTTTGTTACGGATTTACTAAACATTTAAACGAATAATTACACTATTTTCCTTCGTATTAAAATATGTGACCCGACGGCGGAAAAACGCTAAAGAAATCCACAATTATCTCTATGCAAACTCAACAGTGTTTAGCTTGCAATAAGCTGAGTGACATCTTAAGCATTTTCACTAATAGGTTTTTGCTTTCTTGTAACAATACCTCATTTTCAAATGGTTCTCTACATTTCCCCTACCAGCAGACTACACGGAACACCTAAGCATGGAAAGAAGTGTAATATTGCAGTATTTTTATACAACTGAGATGACAGGGTTTGAACTGGATTCATCCGTTTCATTGGTGGATTCTTGTGAGCACGGTAATGAACAATTGGCTTCAGTACAATATGTGAAATTTCTTGACTGAATGAAGAAGTATTAGATTCTCAAGAAGCGTTTTGCTCTATGCAGCTACAACACATATTAGGAGGTAAACCAATAAACGTATCGTAATTTTCTCTGAAAAACTGTTACTTTCTCCCTCTCTGGTTAAAATATCTTCTCGGCACCCCATTTTCAAACACCTAGAACCAAATGTCTTCCCTGGAATGACAGACCATAATTTCGAAGTACATACGACAGGTAAAAGTATGGTATTCACACAGCATATGGTGAGATTTAACATTATGAACTGAAAAGGTGCAAATTTAATTAGTTCGTATGTTTATTCAGCGATATTAAGAGCAAATTAAACACTGCGGTTGTTGCTAAACATATTGTGCAGTTCAGAAAAAGATATTAAAAACATAACATTTGAATTATATATTTATATAACGCGCGGTTACAGTCTGGGTGCGGGGAAAGAAAGGGGACTCACGTGATGGTGACGTCACTTATCTAATTTCCAAATGAAGAGAATTTGCTTGTGACTTTAACAAATCATTAAACCAAACAATATTAAGCTACAAAACTACAACACACGAATAAATAATGAAAGCAGTAATGTTTCAGAAAATGCTAATGTGGTGAAGGTAAAATAAATCCTAATCCTGAAACGTAAATATGATAACAGAACTTACCTACTTTCAGTAACTGTACAATATTCATATATGTAAAGTGGGACCCAGTTACCAGGATATCTTATGGAAAGAGACCGCGTGAAGACCTAAAAGTAGATGGCAGGAAAACAAGTACAAGAGTAAACCGAAGATTGAATTTATTTGGCTCAGCGTAAGTCCAACAGCTGGGCTCATGTTGAAACGGTTCTAGGTGTTCGGCTTGCATAACGTAAAGGAAATTCCTTCACTGTCTGAGAACCGATTACCTTCTCAATAAACACTCTGCTCCAGGGCGTTAGATAGTTGCCATTAAATAGTTAGTTAGTTTGTCTGTTAACCGGATGCTCTGTCTCGAGTCCGCCTGATAGGCAAAGGCCTGCCGTCACTCCAGCTGCGTGTGATAACTAAGCAAGGCAATAGTTCCATCTCCCGAGAGTTCACCAACTCTCCCTTTGCACAGTGCTCACATAAGAAGACAGCTACTTCCAGAACGAACCCAATTTAAACATCCTCCTCTTCCACAAACTCATTCTGATGCAACCAAGCAATTTTAACAGTAACTCCCATCACGTAATGACGCGTTTGTCGAACCCGGTGGCCGCCAGGTGTAAGGCGTAGGTTTACAGCCGGTCGATGGCTGGGATCGCGGGTTCGAATCCTGCTGTGGGCTTGTGTTTGTTGTGTGTTGTGCCTGCAGCGGTCTTTGCGACGAGCTGATCATTCGCTCAGGGAAGTCTTACTGGGTATATGTGCGTGTAGGTGTGGGTGTGGGTGTGTGTGTGTGTGTGTGTGTGTGTCTAATTGTGTACGATATAGAAACGTCACCGGCTTCGGTGGCCTAGGGGTAGCGTGCTGGCCTTTAGTACCCAAGTTTGCGGGTTCAAACCCGGCCGAAGCCGTCGGATTTTTAGGGCGGAAAAATCCTCAGCACCCCTTCCTTCGGAGGGGAAGTAAAGCCGTCGGTCCCATGCCGTAGATTTGCGGCATGTAAAAGATCCCTAAATTTAAGTGGAAGTCGAACATCTTTCTCGTCCACAGTTTCACCTTTCGCTGCTAGGATCTCTCGCGTCGTTGCGGACGGAGGCACCTGGCGGCTAAAGTTGGAACGTCTAAAGGTGGGGGAAAGCAATGGCAAACTACCCTCAAGAATTTGCCCAGGATGCAGGGTGCCAGAGCCATACCGATCACATGACTGGGCTCTGGTTCCTGCCAAGCCCGGCCTTCAAGGCTGAATACTAATGAATGATGATGAATAGAAACGTCAAAGGAGGCGGTCTAGGCCCGATTTGGGCTGCTGCGCTAAAAGAAGACGTCTTTAATTGAAATGTCTCTGGTCGAAAGACTTTGACTCGTAAAACTGCACTGATTCTATGAATGATCATTCAGCTCCTGCGCCCGTATAGTGTAGGTACATAAAGTCACTTAAGCTCCCATTTGAAAGTTTATAAAGCTAATCTGCCACTGGTTTCCACAATTCTCGTAAGTTTTCCCGAAGTACGTAGAAGTCGCAAATGCGTGCAGTGTAATAAATCACATAAAATACAGGATGCAAATTGACCGAAGGTAATCATAAAGGGTGTTAAAAGCGTTAAGGGTGGATCTCAAAAACCGCAAATATTTAGTTGCGCAAGGAATAGGTCTATTGTAATTTTCAATTCTCGCTTAGATCGCCGTTGCAGGACTCGTCCACTGCCGATTTCGGAAATTTTGCTTCCAATCCATAATCTATAATTACATAAAAATTTAAAATACGTTATTTAATTGTACCTGATTCCCTTCTCACTAGCACCGAATACCATATGGCAATCACAACCTATTTTACTCTCCATGAACAAATGCGAAGTAATTGCTCTCCTGACCACCAATTCTGTTACTGTAATATCACACTGGACAAGAACGGTGGAAAAATGTATGTCTGATTTACCCTAAAACGTGTGCAATGGTATAGATCTTATGATAGAAAACAAAGCTTAAGACCTATCAGTTAGCGTAATCTTTAAAAACTTATTAAGTTGGTGTAGAAACCGGGCTAGGGGTCGGAAAATTGGGGGTTAGATTCTGAAAGGGGGCGATTTTCTTCAGAACTTCAATACTGGCAGTGAGTTCAACCCATCCTCCTATTCAGTCTGTACCCGGGTTCTTTCACTGGGGCACAGCACAGAAGCCGGGTCATTAAGTTGACCACTCGATTCTGTCTAGTGCTGCGGTTAAGAATGAATAGTGCCAAACTTTCACGCCCCCTGTGTCCTTCCGTGGAGTGGAAATAAACAACTTAACTCTTTTACTCTTCACGTTAACGCATGAAAGTAATTATTTACGCATCAGTAACCGCCTACGCAATGCCTACCCAACGATAAGGAGCATCGCAGTAACGCACATCATTGCCTAACGCAGAACTTCCAGCTGTATGGTGCTGTTCGGGCAACATTAACCGAAGTTCTACCGATGCGCTGCTGAAGCAGAAGTGGGTCAGGGAATGATTTCCGTACATTTTCTGAGGCTGCGATAAACGGCTCAAGTACTGTTTAATGGCTTCAACATTTTGTATGATAAGAAGGGCGTGTGTTGTTCAGATATACAGGTCGGCTTCCTTTGCCTAATTCTGGTGCTTAATAATGACGAAAAAAAATACTCTTCTTACTAATTTCAGATTAATTTCCATATTATTGTACTGCTCAATACATAATATTACAATCATGACACAAGTAGTGAGGTTCCAATAAACAAAAACATAGACTATTTGTGTGACGTGGTATGTTGCGATGACACAGCATTGTAAGGTACACTATTGACTGCTACTGTTTTTCTTTTTCCACCAACTATAACCAATAAAACTATAATGGAAATTTTAAAGAAAGGGCAATAGTTTTGCGGGGAAAAAAACGTGGAAACGTAAGACACTAACATTATACTAGGTCACTGGATATTTACTAGATCTTTAAAATCAAATTTATTGCCATTTCACATATTTCTCTGCTATCCCCAAAGCATTCTTAAAAGCGTCATCTTTATTTTCCCTAGCCTAATTCAGTTACATATAACGAAGAGCCTTAAACTTTACCGTTATAAACCAGCACAGAAACTTGTAAGCAAGCAATATTTTCTATACATAAGAATCTACAGCATAACATTTTGTGTTCGCACATTACAGTCGCGGTCCGGTAGCTATTACTACGTACTCTTCATTCATATTCGTGATATTCCAGGTTTAAATCCAGCCAGTCAAGCTCGGTAAGTGTCCTGACTGGACTACGGGCTGGCCAACCGAGGAATCGTGTTCGACTCCCGGCACAGGCAATAGTTTTCTCTTTTCAAAGGCATTCAGATCAGCTCTGGGGCCGACCCAAACTCCCACTATTTGCCAACGTTTCTTTCCCCGAGGTACTGCGGACGGAGCGCGAATGTGTCCACGCATTCTTATCTAGTAACAAAGCTAAGAATAAGTGAAGCTAAGCCCCCACATCTCCATATGACTTCCAGAGATAACTTTACTTTTGCAGGCAAAATGGCTTGGGGACCAGCTATGATTGCCAGGGTTTTTAATTTGCTTTCGTGACCCCTCTACGCAAATTCCGGGATAACACCTTGGGGTAGGCCACGACCAACTTCATTCTGCAATGAGATCTTCGATATTCTGGGACATCAGGCAGCATTGATTGGTAGTTACCGACGTTTTGGGAGAACATACGAGCCCTATCTTCAAGAGCAAAGACGGAATTTAAAAGTTGTCCCGAAACGTCGGTAACTAGCCAACAATCGAAGCCGCGTTACATCCCAGAAGAGCGAAGATCTCATTCAGATTGCGTCGGTAGCCTGAAATGACGCGCTGTTTCTGTTCTTTCAATACAAGATTAACTAATCATGCTGTAATTCGACATTACATTTTCTGAATACACTGAGGCGCCCTTCAATAACTAAGGAATAAACAAACCAGATCCCTGACCTGTTTTGTGTTACGGAAAATACGTCCCAGGAATCAGTAACGTGTGGGAAGTTCTGATGAGACGCCTAAGCTACCCCCCCACCCCACCCCTTTCCCCCGCCAACCTCCACGTATAGTAAACGCGCAGTCCCCACGACATTCAATCTTCATCGCACAAAGTTTCAGACACTTCAATTCAGGGCCTTTCTCCCCACCACGTCAAGACTCTCAAAGGTAAAATTTCAAAGCGGACTTTATTAGACAATTACATATTGAGAGGCAGAAAACCTCAAGAGAACGCTTTGAAATCCCAGGCGTAAATGCAAGAATAACATTAAAATAGGGCGCCGCGATGGAGAGAGGATTTGATTCAGAATAAGTTACAGCTGCTGGATCTTTGAGAATGGTAATGAATACTTCGGTTTCGTAACTTGGCAGTTCCACACTCTTCAACACGTAAGAGTAAATTGATGTACTTACAAATTACCCTTGTAAAGCATGGCGGCAAATACACAAATTACCGACATGAACATTAATAAACGCTACATTCTGTCCACAAAATGTACGTAATTTTCCTTGTCTCTTGACCAATTTAATGCAGCATAGTCTTTACAAAATCTAACACACTGTAGGCTAATCAAGAAGTTACCAGGATTTTATGAAAACTGGAAATTCATTATGGTGTTCAAAAGAGCCCGCCATTTGCGTCTGTTATGAAGTAGACTCATCCAACTCACGCCCACCCAACTTGGTTCTTCAAGATCGATTTTAATATTATCTTCACACCTAGGCATAGGTCTTCAAAGTGGTATCATTCTTTCAGGTTTCCCCCAAATGTTTCTATACATTTTTCTCCGCCATCCGTGCCACATGTTTCGTCCATCTAATCTTCATAAATTCGATCACCCAGAAAAATATTTGGTGAAGACTGTAAGGGACGAATTTCCTCACTAAGCAGATTTCTCTCTTTTCCTGTTATTTCCTTTCTCTTGGCCTAAAATATCGTCAGCAGACATGTGTTCTCGAACACTCTTGGCCTGTGTCCTTCCTCTCACGTGACAGACGAAGTTTTGTACCAATACGAAACGCAAGACTACGGCCCTGTTTATTTTAATGTTTGGTAGCCCACAGAAGGGACGACGTTCTGGATTCAGAACTGAATCAGGTCTTTATTCCTTCGTGAATGCAATTTTTAGGCGCTTTCACAAAATTGCGAAACGCCATTATTAATTTCGTCATGTCTCTCCGTCTGTCCGCATGGAACAACTTATCTCTCACTGGACGAAGTTTCATGAAATTTGGTTCTTGTGTTTTAAGAAAATCTTAAGAGGAAATTGAAATCCCATTTAAATCTGACAAGAGTGACGGGTACTTTACACAAAAACCTATGTTCAGTTGTAATAATATCGCGCTCAGCTCTTAGACTGATAAATGTTTCGGACAAAATTATAGAGAAAATAAAAACACGCATTTTATGTCCAATAATTTGTTTTCGAAAGTCGTGCCTTTTATGAGGTAATGGGTAAAAGTATTGGAAAGCTGGTCAGGCAACAGATAACAATATGGCGCAAGCGTATAGCATGCTGGATACCTAAGGCATAAAATACACACTCAGAATATGTAATAATTAACGATTTTCTTCTGCAACAATGGTTGCACGAAGGCGCCTAAATGGTACGCTATACGAAAGTGCCTATCTTGTTATTTGTTAAAGTCAATCCAAAATATTGAAACTGCCAAAATTCCAAAGGATTTATGAGCTATAGGGCCTATTTATGTTGTGATATTCTCCTACATTCTGCTCACTTAGTTTGCTTATACAAAAACCGCCTCATTAGCAAATAATAAGCCTTTTGTATTTCCTTTTGTAGTATTCCTCTTTTCGTCATTTAAATTAACATTATCAGTGCAGACAAAAACTACAGTACCCGGTTCAACTTCAGTCACTTCTGGTTTCTTAGACCTTTCTAACGGTATACCCTAGGGAATGCTGAAAATAAATGTCGAAAAAGGATCTGCTCGTTCTAGACCACTTTAAAAAGAAAAAAATTCGACAATTGTTTTCACCTACTGGCAATTAAGCACATATAACTACTTATCTAATTCCAAACTCAATGAGACTTCTACACAAAACCTCCACACCAATCAATCACAGGCCCCTTCAAGTTTATATGTAGTTTAAATACTCCACATTTTAGTCACATGTGCCCCGGAGGTCGCGGGTCCGATTTCCGATTGACTTATTCCTTCCGGCAGCACTATGACCGTGTGGTCGACTCATCCTCTAACAAAAATGAGTACCAGGAGTTTTTCTTGGGGGTAAATGCGGCCGGTGAATAGGGGCTAACAACATCGTGACCTTTATGTGCCGATGGCATTCTTCAAGCACTTCACAGAAATGTTCATTTTTTGTTCTGATGTATCTCCTAGTGCTATGTGTTACAGTAGGCAGCTTATCTTCGGCACTTTTGCTCGCATCTTGTAAACACCGCTATTTAGTTTGCCACCTTAGGTATAAAAGCTTTGAACACTATGGGCAAATGATGGTCTACCTTGTTTCTTTTCGTAATATCCTACTCCACGCTCTTTAGACGAGATGTTGACACTCCCTCAAATATTAGTTCAGGCCCTAATTACGTCCCTGTTATCATTCAAGTTATCCAGACCTGTATATACTAGTTGCAGACTTTCAACTGATTCTGTTCACGAAATTCGACAACGCTAACTTCATAAGATCAAATATTTACATGTCACATTAAATTGTTGTGCTGCTCGTTTACTTACTTTCAGTCCTTCCCGAATTGTTTCAATCCTCATTAGTAAAAAATCATCACTTCAGAAAGGTCGGGTATCAAGTGTATTTGAATGTCATTTCCTCTTAGTGGAGATGGAATCAATACGATAGTACGTTTTTCCATGTGGATTTTTCCAAATGTCGAGGACTTAATATCAAATTTCAGCGAGGGAACAATGTGTTTTTGATAATTCGATTTTGGTGTGCGGCACAGTTTACTACTCTAACACCATTGCCCTTAGTAGTTTCACGTAAACAACCGTTCTCACATGGTTACAAAATAAAGAGCTGTAATTTTAATTGCAATTACTTCCCACAAATTATTTAAGGGCTATTCCCTGTAACGGACACAGCGTTTTCGCTTAAGGTAGAAACTGAACATTTATACAATATTTACACAAAAGACTAAAACTAGATATGTAGTAAAATCCAATCGTCAGCCGTGTTGGTCCATAACACATCCCAGTTTCGTAATGCCGTATGTAAAGAAACAGGCCGCAAGTAGGATCAATAAACTTCAAAGATCACCGCCGCTAATTTAATGCGATGTGTTCTAAATTTGTTCAAAACTGCAGATCTTCAAATTGTAGTATTTGTAAGCTCTGTGAAAGATATCAACGAGATCTGACCTTCGGATCACTGAAGGTAGTTGCTGTTAAAACTACGTTCCTTCCTAAGTAAAGAATTCGTCTTGTTAGATAATCAAGCTGGTTGCGTATGGGTTGACTGTCTCTCATTACACTGCACGCACTTCAGCTCGTTTGAAAACATATGGCACGAACATTATTCCAGAGTAGGTTACTTTGCAGTTGCCTACGGTCAGCAATGACCACACGGAGGGAGCAGGAACCTATGAGGTGCGGAGACATTAGAACAATACATTTAGCATCATAAAATGGTGATCTGTAACGGATCTTATAAAATATACAGTCTTTAGTAGGTTAATTTTTGTAGAATGTAAAGCAAGGACCGCGGGAAAAGTCGCTTTCGATTTGATGGGCATAATTAATGAATTTTATGTTTATGGTTCCGTGCATCGCTGATCTATATTAATATTTATCCAACGAGATTCAACACATAGCAGTCTGTTTATTACTCTGCAAGTTCAATCTACATGTTTCGGGTGTCAACTACATCCATCATCAGGAGTACACAAAACTGTAACTGCAGCCTCCGGTACTGGAGCAGCTACCTCCCTCCAACGTGACCAACTTGGCCACATTGGAGGAAGGTAGCTGCACAAAAAATATGACCAGTACCGGAGTTACAGTTTTGTGTACTTCTGATGATGGGTGTGGTTGACACCCGAAACATGTAGAGTGAACTTGCAGAATAATAGACTGCTTTGTGTTGCATCTCGTTGGACAATTATTAATATACAGAATTATTCATAAGTCCGTGAAACATGTTAGAAAACTGGCTGATGCCACAGTTGAATTAAGATAGTAACGATTACATCTTTCAACAAGACGGCTCTCCGGCTCACTACAAAGACTTGCGAGGGTATCTCAATCGAAACTTGCCACAAAGGTGGATAGGACGCACAGGAAAAGAAGATGACGCGTTAGTGCGGTGGTCACAACGGTCCCCGGATTTAACCCCGTGCGACTTTTTCTTCTGGCGGTTTGTGAAGAACACTGTCTTTGTGCCTCCACTCCCCGCTAATCTCCAGATTTTCGCAACCGTATCACCGCTGCTGTGGCTCTGGTCGATCGCGATATGCTGACATGCGTGTGGAACGAGATGGACTATCGCATAGAAGTCTGCCGTATTACCAAAGGTGGACACATTGAGCATCTGTGAAATATGTTAAAAAAAAAAAAAAACTTGGAGACTTTCCCTCTCTATCGGCGTAAGAACAACCATGATCCGTTGAGTGGTTTATTTGTTGCGAATTTTTAAAATGTTTCAAGAACTTATGAAAAACCCTGTATAATAATTAGTGAATTGCTGAGTGAAGACACATGAAATATCCGTACAGTAACAAGGTGAGTTATGTCACAAACGTAGCTACACAACTGACCTGGGGGGCTGTTTGTAAGTCAGCAATTACAAAAAAGTGAAGATTCGAATGTTGAAGATTACAGCACACCATTTTAAGGTACACGGAACATTTACTTAAGGCGTTTGAAAAACTCTAAAATAAAAGGAAAAGTTCAGGATGGAGAAAAAGGAGCAGATCGGTATGCTTATAATGTATGCAACGAGAAAGGGGGCTTGATGAGTGCTCTTTGAAACTTCTTGCCTATCTGTGGAGGCAAAGTGAGGGTTAACTGCGTTGTAACTCAATCTCTGAACCAGTTTGGACCAGTCTGTGAAGTACGGAAACAAAAGCAATAACAATCCTTGTTTCCATGGAACAGGCAAGTCAAGAAAGGAACAGAACAAGGTGATGAATATAAAACGTCACTCTAGTAATGACTAAACTACTTTCTAGAGACAATCTCGAAAATCAAGCTTTGCAGTTGTTGCAGAGAAAAGGAAATATTAGAGAATCGGCGCTAAACAAGTAAACAAGTTCACAGCGCAGTGAGTTTTACTGCCAGTTATTAATTGTTTGTTTAACTCCTCCAGCCTCGTGTGAAATCAATTTCTCCGCCTCAGCAACTGAAGAACGTAGATATGAAAACATTTTATACGAAGTTACAAAAGTGAGTTTGAACTGCACAGTATTCAACTGGAAACATGAATTTAAGCTGTGACACGCCCACGCATATGTTACAATAAAACACATCTGGCTGACGTAGTTAACTGAGTCCATCTCAAATCTTCAAGGCTCTATGAATTTTAATTCGGCCTCAGTATTGGATATTTCATGCAGACTGATGATAAAATCTAAGTTTTAATTTCGTGACAAAACAAACGTAAATAAAATCACGTACAATACAAAATTACGACAGTACGCTGTCCTTTACACAACAAGCATAATGATGTGAGTAACATCAGCACAATGCGCAACAGCGCGAACTAAACTGCACATATATATATATATATATACACATAAATAGGTAGCCTACATATATATACATACATACACACACATACATACACACATACACACACACATACATACATACATACATACATACATACATACATACACACACACATACACACATACATACACACACACATACATACATACATACATACATACATACATACATACATACATACATACATACATACATACATACATACACACACACATACATACATACATACATACATACATACATACATACATACA
>Ga0123357_10008349_pt1 | contig 12930 bp, 15 predicted proteins | sample TergutEmb28metaG_FD_89873 | JGI IMG/M metagenome (GOLD analysis project Ga0123357, IMG submission 89873) | Embiratermes neotenicus P4 segment gut microbial communities from Petit-Saut dam, French Guiana - Emb289 P4 | ecosystem: Host-associated > Arthropoda: Insects > Digestive system > Gut ...
CACAAAAATAACCGCCGTAATCCAAAACTTCCAGTTGATTTTGCCCATTAGAGTAATTTCCTTTCGTTTATTATTAACTCAAAATTACAGTCCAGAAAGTTTGCCGCTCTTCTGCACATAAGCATTCTGGACATAAAAATTTCAAAGTATTCCATGACCTGCGATTTCTGAGTATCGATTGTAAGCTGCAAAGATATTATTTTTTTCTCTTTTACCACTTTTAGGAAGGAACGCTCCACCGCGTAATTTACTCTGTCGTGAATATCCAAATTGGTTTCTTTCGGGTTTCTGACTCTCGTTTTATGCACGTCCGATTTATCGGCTAAAATCAACGCCGCCGCAACGGGGTTTACCGGTTCGCCGATTTCTTCCTCGTGATTTCCTATGGCGGAAATTATCAAAGCTATCTCGTCCGGGGTTGCGCCCATGTCTTTGAGAAACCTAAGAGCTATAAGCGCCGCCGACTCGCCGTGGTAAATTCTATTGACGATGTTTCCGATATCGTGCAGATAACCGGCGATTGCCGCAAGCTCCTGCAGTCTTTTCGGATAATCGAGATACAAAAGAACGTTTTCGGCTATGGATGAAACGAGGCTTACGTGCCTTATTCCGTGCTCCGTATAGCCGATTACTCCGAGATAATCGTTGGCCGATTTTATTAACGTGTTTATTACCGCATTATTTTTTACGTCGGCAAGAGTCACGTTTGAAAATTTATATTCGTTTTCGTTCATGTTTAACTGGTTACTTCTTTACCACTTCGGGAGTTTGCGCCGCAGTTTCGTCCTGCTGGGTAACTACAGAAGAGATCGAGGGTTTTGCCACCTGAATGTTTACTCCGTCGGCAATTTTTACTTCAATCATATTTCCTCTGACCATGACAACCGTGCCGTATATCCCGCCGGCGGTAATCACTCTGTCGTCTTTTTTCAAAGCATTCAAAAGATTCTGGTGGTCTTTGGCTTTTTTCTGCTGAGGCCTTAAAAGGAAAAGATAGAAAAACACAAAAATCAAAAGAAGCGGGGCTATTCCGCCCAAACTTCCAAACATGCCGCCGCCGCTCGCCGGCGCGCCGTCTGCAAAAGCTGACACCGACAAAACAGACACCAAAACTGCCGCAAAAATACTCTTTTTCATAATATCTCCGATTTAACGAGTTCCTTTAGAATAATAGCTCTCAAAAAACTCTTTTTTTGCTTCAAGAAATGTATCACTTTCCAATGATTTTCTTATTTTCGACATCAAGTTTACCATAAAATAAATGTTATGTAAAGATAAAAGCCCGAGGTAAAGGCTTTCCTGGGCTCGGACCAAATGGTTCAAATACGCTTTCGTATAACCTTTGCATGTAGGGCAGTTGCAATTCGGGTCAAGGCTTGAAAAATCTTCCCTGAACTCCGCGTTTCTTATATTTAGCTTCCCAAGCGTCGTAAAAACCTGGCCGTTGCGCCCGTTTCTCGTGGGAATGACGCAGTCGAACATATCTATGCCGCGCTCGACGCCTTCCCATAAATCTTCGGGCATCCCGACGCCCATCAGATATCTCGCTTTATTTTCAGGGATCAAAGGCTCGCAGACTTCTATAACTTTTTCTTTTTCCTCTTTCGGCTCTCCGACGGAAACTCCGCCTATGGCATATCCCGTAAAACCGATATTCACCATTTCCTGCGCGCTTTTTCTTCTCAAATCTTCATAAACAGAGCCCTGAATAATTCCGAAAAGAGCCTGTGTTCGAGACGCGTCGTCTTTATAGAATTCGTCTTTACATCTTTTCGCCCATTTCAGGCTGAGCTCCATAGAATTTTTCGCGTATTCGTAATCCGCGGGATAAGGCGTGCACTCGTCAAAGCACATTATGATGTCCGCGCCTATGTCTTTTTGGACTTGCATGGATTTTTCTGGAGAGAAAAAATGGGTTGAGCCGTCGATGTGAGACTGGAACTCCGCCCCGTCTTCCCGGATTTTTCTGATCTCGTTAAGGCTGAAAATCTGGAAGCCGCCGGAATCCGTAAGCATCGGCCTGTTCCAAGAATTGAATTTTTGTATGCCGCCGGCTTTCTTGATTATTTCGGTTCCCGGACGAAGGTATAAGTGGTAAGAGTTTGCAAGAATTATCTGAGCGCCGGAATTCTGGAGATACTCGTTGGCGACGCCTTTTACGGTGCCTTGAGTTCCAACCGGCATAAAAACCGGTGTGTCTATCACGCCCCTCGTAGTGTAAAGTTTCCCGAGGCGCGCTTTGCATTGCGAAGATTTCTTGATTAACTGATAAGAACCCACTTCCATTATAAAAGTTTGTCCTCGTTAATGTATAGTTGGAATTCACATCCCAAAACGTGACTTGCTCTGCGGCAAAAATTGGTTCTGTCTATAAAAATCTCGAAGTAATCCATAACAGAACAGATTTTTGTATCTATCTCTATTATAAGCGAGATTGTTTTTGCTTCTTTATTTACCACCAAATCCGTTCTTCTGCATGACGCTATAACTTTGGAATATTTGTCCGAATTTTTCGTTTCATCGGTTCTGAGCCTTTCATGGCGCACATCGGTTTTGTCGCCGAGAACGACAGCCGCGGCAACAATCGAAACCGGCTCCGTATTTTTATCTTCGTGATTCCCGATGGCTGTGGCTATCGTGTAAACGTCCTCGTCATAATCTTTTTCGTCCAAAAGACTCAAAAACATTATAGCTCCGACGCGGGCGTGGTCGCCTCGGGAAATAACGTTGCCGATATCGTGCAGATACGCGGCTGTTTTGGCAAGGTCCTGCTCCCTGGGACTAAAGCCCAGCTGACTTAAAACTTGACCTGCTCTCTCACTGGCGTAGCGCGCGTGGCTGCGCCCCTGTTCTCTAAAGCCCATGCGCAAAAAAGCCTTATCCGTAAACTCAAGATAAGTTTTTATTTCCTGATTTTTAACGATACTGTCAAAATTTATTTTTTGGTTCATAATGTTTCGATTATTATAGCAATTTTACAGAATTATCATAGAATCGCCGTAAGAAAAAAATCTGTATTTTTCATTCACGGCCTCTTTGTAGGCTTCAAGCATAAGTTCTCTCGACGCAAACGCGCTTGCCATCATTAGCGGCGTAGATTTCGGCAAGTGAAGATTTGTTATCAAAACATCAGGAACTTTAAACTTGTATCCCGGATAAATGAAAATGGAAGTTTCGCCGCTATAGGATTTTATTTCTCCGCCGAAAACCGACGCCAGCGTTTCAAGCGCCCTTGTAGACGTAGTGCCTACCGAAAACACTTTCTTTTCTGATTTTTTTGCCGAATTTATTTTCTCGGCGTTGGCAGCGTCTATAGAAAATTTTTCGGACATCATTCTATGGCCGCTTATTTCCTGGCTAACGATAGGCTTAAAAGTTCCCCAGCCGACGTGAAGCGTAAGAGTCGCGATTTCCACGCCTTTATTTTTAAGCGCTTTAAAAATATCTTCGGTGAAATGCAAGCCCGCAGTCGGCGCGGCTATTGCACCCGGAGCGTCGGCGTAAACTGTCTGATAACGCTCTTTATCGAAAGTCGAAAGTTCCTGAGCCAGTCCGTCTTTTCTGTTTATATAAGGAGGCAGAGGCATTATTCCGTTTTTTTCGAGCAAATCCAAAACGTCGGATTTGTTAAACTTAACTATAATTTCGCCCTGTTCTGTTTTAGACTGCACTTCGCATTCCCAGCCGCCGTCAAAAAAAACTTTTTTGCCGGTTTCCATGAAAGGCTTGCTCAAAACTTTGTAGGAATCGCTTTTAGAGTCCGCGACAGGGTCTAAAAATAAAAGCTCTACTTTACCGCCTGTCGCTTTTTTGCCAAACAGCCTCGACGGCACTACTTTCGTAGTGTTTATAACAAGGCAGTCGCCTGCGGAAAAATAGTTGTCAATATCCGAAAATTTTTTATGGGCAAACTTCCCGCTTTTCCTGTCAACGACCAAAAGGCGCGACGCGTCTCTTTTATCGGCAGGCTTTTGGGCTATAAGCTCGGCCGGAATATCGTAATCGTAATTTTCAAGCAAGGCATCAGCCTTGTTATTTATATCGTTCATTTTATTTTCTCAAGTTTTGTGCCGGGATAGTAATACTCCAAAATCTGCGCGTAATTTTTGCCGGCTTTTGCCATACCTTCCGCGCCCCACTGGCAAAGACCTACTTTATGTCCCCAGCCTCTTCCCTTAAAAACAAACTTATCGCCGTCTTTTTTTATACTGTCAAACGTAACGCTCTTTATTTTCCATGCGTCAACCGCAAGCCTGAATTTGTAGGCGTTCATGGTGACGCTTTTTTTCGTTCCGGTAATCACAACTTCTTTCGCGGAACCCGCCGGCGTAACGCCGTTAACTTTTATCGATTGTATTGCGCCTGTGTCAAAGCCCGCAGCGGAAAGTTTTTTTCTTATATAGCTTTCGTCAAGATCCTGCTTCCACGACGAATAAGGGGCGTCTTTACAATAATCGCATTTGACTCCTTTGAGATACTCCGGAGTATTTGCCGTTCCCCAAACATATTTCGGATCTTCGGTGTGTCCGCCGCAGTTGGCGTGGAATAAAGCGTTGGCGAACTTGCCGTTAAAAGTTATTACCTGACAGCGCGTCGCGTCAACAGCCGCATTGGTTTGCGCAGTTTCGGCTTCGGCTCCGCCGTAAACCTGGCAATGCGTTTCCGAGCACATGTCAAAGCCCTTATCTTTATGGTTTCCCAAATTAGCAAGCGTATATGTTCTGCTTATAACAGCCTGGGCTTTCAAAGCTTCCTCATGCCAGCCTAGATCGGCTTCTTTCGGCACCACGCCTCTTATGTAATCTTCTATCGGTAAAATGTTTATCACGTTGACGGAACCACCGTCTTTATATACTGCCGCATATCCGCGGTAAGCTTTTTTGTTCACGTAAATAAAATCTCCGGTGTTGTCTATTGTCACCGGGAGATCGAGGGCAAAAGTGCCAAAGCCAAGCCTGCCGTCGGAATAATAAGAAAACTTGACGTTTCCTTTGCTCAAATGAAGGGTTTTGCCGGAAGCATCGGTAACTGTAAAATCTTTAACGCTTGAAACGGTAAAGTATGTGGTGTTTAAAATTATTCCTATTTTAACATACTGAACTTCGACGGCTTTTCTCTCTGCGGGAGACGCCGCCTGAAACTCAGGTATAGGTGTCTGTCGCACAGGCGCGCTCACGCAGGCCGAAAAAAATAAAATTGCGGCAGACAGTAAAAATAAAATCGATTTTTTCATAATTTGAATCTTTCTTTGTATGACTTTTCGCATCCGCAGTACTTTTGCAGATAATAACCTTTCAGTCTTAAAGAGTTTTTACCTTCGTAATATTTTGGCCTAAAATCTTTGTAGACAAAATCTACTCCATAACTGGCGGAAAGTTCTTCGGATATTTTTTTGACAAGCTCATGTTTCTGGTAAGGGCTTGATAACAGGGAAGTCGAAAACGCGTCAAAATTATTTTTCTTGGCGTAAGCCGCGGCTTTTTCAAGCCTTATTTTGTAACAGTTCTCACAGAGTTCAGAACTCTTTTCTTTCCATGTAGCATAGTCATACGCAAAATCTTCTTCTTCAAAAAAAGGAACGCCAAGCTCCGCAGCAAACCTCGCCGCAGACTCTTTTCTTTTATCGTATTCCTGAGCGTCCCAAATATTCGGATTATACCAATAGAAAGATATGTCGAAATCAGACCTGAGCATTTCAACCGTCGACGCGCTGCACGGCGCGCAGCAGATATGAAGCAGAAGCTTCTGCATTACAACAGCTCTTTTTGGAAGTTTTTCGGGAGTTTTGCGCCGATGTGTTTAAATCCGGCTTCGGTTACTACTCTGCCGCGGGGAGTTCTTGCTATAAAACCAAGCTGTATCAGGTAAGGCTCGTAAACGTCGGTTATGGTGTCGGCTTCTTCGGAAATAGCGACTGCGAGCGTGTCTATTCCCACCGGGCCGCCGTTGAATTTTTCAACCATAGTCGTAAGCAAAAGTCTGTCCATTTTATCGAGGCCGGCTTTATCTACGGCCAATGCGTCAAGCGCTTTCGAAGAAATCTCTTTGGTTATTTTCCCGCCGGAAAGTTCCGCGAAATCGCGCACTCTTTTTAAAAGTCTGTTCACTATTCTCGGCGTGCCTCTGGAACGTCTGGCTATTTCCTCCGCCGCGTCGTCGGCGATGGCGACTTCCATTATCAGCGCGGAACGCTTTACGATGCTCACCAGCTCTTTATCGTTATAAAAATCTAAATGCTCTATAATGCCGAACCTATCTCTTAAAGGGCTTGATAATAATCCGGTTCTCGTCGTGGCGCCAACCAAAGTAAAATGCGGAACCGGAAGCTTTATGGTTTTTGCCGACGGGCCTTGCCCGATGATAATATCAAGTTCGAAATCTTCCATCACCGAGTAAAGAGATTCTTCGACAAGATGGTTTAATCTGTGAATTTCATCTATAAAAAAAATGTCGCCTTCGGATAAATTGGTAAGAATAGCCGCCAAATCTCCGACTTTTTTTAGCACGGGCCCGGAAGTCATTCTCAAATTCCCACCCATCTCTCTGGAAATGATATGCGAAAGCGTAGTTTTACCGAGCCCCGGAGGCGCATAAAACAGACAGTGATCAAGAGACTCTTTTCTTTTCTTGGCCGCGTCTATAAAAACTTTGAGATTGTCTTTAAGCTTATCCTGACCTATAAAATCGTCAAGAGTTCTCGGCCTTAAAGAGTTCTCGATTCTTTCTTCTTCCGTGATTTTTGCGGATTCTACAATCCTGTCAAAATCTTCCATTTTATTCCCTGTAAACGCTTAAAGCTTTTTTTATGAGATTCTCGAGAGTGACTTCGTCACTTGAATAAACTTCATTAACGGCAGTTCTTGCCTGGCTCTCTTTGTAGCCGAGAGCGACAAGACCGGCTATCGCCTGAGCAACAACCGAATTTCCCGTAAAATCCTGAACGCTCTGCCACTTCTCTTCTCCGGAAACTTCGACAACGGCTATTTTATCTTTTAACGCGGCTATCAGTTTCTCGGAAGTCTTTTTTGTAAATCCGAATATTCCGCCAAGCATCGAAGCATTTTTATTTATAACAGCAGATTTAAAATCCGCAAATGATTTTGAAATTTTGTCCATATACTCAAGCGCTTTTTTTGCGCCCGTAGACGGGACTTCGTCTTTAATGAGCAGATACATGTCCCTTTCTTCTCTCGTCATAAAACCGTAAAGGTTTATTACGCCGCCGTACATTCCGGAAACGGCTTCAACTATGTAAAGCTTAACTTCTCCGCCTGAATGCCCAAGCTTTGCAAAAGTGGAGGCGGGCACGTATATTTTATATCCCGTTCCGCTGACTTCCACCGTTACGGAGTCAAGAGACTTCGATTCAAGCGTTCCGATTAAATAATCTATCATTTTTTTTCTTTTACCTAAAATCCATTTTACCTAATTTTGCGGCTGTTGCTGCTCGTCTTGCATTCTGGCTATCTGCGCAATGATTCTCTTTTGAAAACTGCTGTCCGTAACGCTATTAAGCAGCTCATTCATAATTTGAATTGCCTGCTGAGTGTCGCCGGAAAGGTCTAAAAGAATAGCGGCATTATATCCGGCCGCCGGATTTCCCGTGGCGTTATAGACATCGGCATAAATCGCAAGCGCTTTGTCAAACATTCTATTTTCGACAAGATTTTTTGCGGTTTCCATTTTAGGATTTTTCGACTTATCGATTTCAAGCGTATAAGTTTCAAAAGATGTCCACGGAGTTATCGCATTCTTGATATTTGAGGCAATTCTCGAAGCGGCGATTGCCGCTAATTTTTGCACCGACGGCAAGAACAATTTAGATTCCGCTCTGTCGCTTGTCTGGGTGTAATATCTTGTCTCCTGAAATAGAACCGCGCTGTCGCTTGAGCGCATTATGATGTAAGCGACCACAAGTTTGACGCTGCGCGTATAGTAAGTTACTTTCACATCCCTGTTATTTCTTCTTTCCGTAGCGTTGTCCCTATCGTCATTTACGATAAGGTCGGTAATTTCTCCTGTGACAAAAGCGTCAACCTTCGGCGGTTCGGAATTTAAAAGCCTGTCGGAATAAATGACAAACGTATAAGGCCCGGCCGCTTGAATATATCTTGCAAATTCGGTCGTGAGAACTTTGGCGGTAGCGAATTTATCCTGGCTGTAGTTGGCTCCGAGAGAACTCCATAAAACATTGACCAATTTTTTTTCGACGGAGTCGGGAGAATATTTTAATTCCAAAGGAACTACGGTGATAGTTTTTATTCCGCTCATATTGGCAACCGGCGGATGCGTAACCTGAGTTTTAATAATCGGAGCCGAAGCGCAAGAAGCTATTGCGGCCAAACAAACTGCAAGACAAATAAATTTGAATAATTTCATTTTACCATCCCGTTTGTATTTATATGGCATATCGCCATTGCCAAAGCGTCGGCCGCGTCGTCCGGCTGAGGTATTTCTTTAAGCCTTAGCATCGTTTTTACCATGTGCTGCATCTGATATTTGTCCGCCGAGCCGTAACCCGTAAGCGCTATTTTGACGCTTCTAGGATTATATTCAAACAATTTAATGTTATTCAAAGCAACCGTTAAAACTATGGCGCCTCTGGCCTGCCCTATCTGCGCCACGGAAGCGGCTTTTTTCAAAAAGAAAAGCTGCTCTATCGCAACGACTTCGGGAGCGTATTTGTCTATAATAGCCTGAAGCTCGGTATTGATATTTTGCAGCCTTTCTATAACTGATATATTCGCTTTCGTTTTTATGCATCCGTAATTGACGGGAAGTATTTTATCGCGGGTAACGGCGTCTATAACGCCCCACCCCGTCAAAGATATTCCCGGGTCAATTCCCAAAACTATCATCAGACACCCAATTTTTCCATTTCTTCGGCCGATATGTCAAAGTTGGCGTAAACGTTTTTCACGTCGTCATGCTCTTCGAGCGCGTCCATAAGTTTAAGCATGCTGCTTGCGTCGTCGCCCGTAAGCTTGACATACGTTTGAGGAATCATCGAAACTTCCGCCGAAGCTGGAGTTATATTTTTTTCTTTCAAAGCGGCTTTTACTTTATCTACGTCCGACGGCGCGGTTATAATTTCGTAAACGTCGCTGTCAGCGTCGCTTTTAAAATCTTCGGCGCCGGCTTCCAGCGCCAGGTTCATAAGCGTTTCTTCGTCGGCAGCTTTTTTATCCACGGTTATGTAGCCTTTTTTTGAAAACATCCAGCCAACGCAGCCGGTTTCGCCTAGGTTGCCTTTATGGCTGGAAAACATTTTTCTTATTTCCGAAGCCGTTCTGTTTTTGTTATCGGTTGTAACTTCCACTATCAACGCTACCCCGGCCGGACCATAGCCCTCGTAAACCATCTCTTCGTAAACGAGCCCCGGAAGCTCGCCGGTGCCTCTTTGTATGGCTTTTTTAATATTGTCCTGGGGCATGTTTGCTTCTTTGGCGTCGTCTATAACTTTTCTTAGGCGGGCGTTATTTTCTATCGAACCGCCGCCTTCTTTCGCGGCAATGACTATTTCTCTGATAATTCTCGTGAATACTTTGCCTTTCTTCGCGTCCGTTGCGGCTTTTTTGTGTTTAATACTTGCCCACTTGTTATGACCTGACATTTGATTCCCCTATATTTTTTATTTTTTTCTTCTAAGGTTCACGCCCGATTTAAGCTCGTAAACCGATTTTTTAAGCTGTGTTTCGTCTATCGATACCGCGGCCGTATTCTTTCTTTTTTCTTTTAAATCTTTGGCAAGCTGCATGGCCTGCTCTATTTTTTGCTTATTGGCGCCGGATTGCATGGCAAATTCTGCGATTACGTTTACCTTTCCGGCAAAAATTTCCATAAAACCGCCGGACACTATTATTTTTTTCTCGTCTTCTTTTTCCGGACGGATTATAATTTCGCCTTCGACAAGCTTTGTCACAAGATTTACGTGCCCGGCAAAAACGGTAATTTCGCCTGCGGCCGTAGGAAACGTTGCAGACACCACGTTGCCTTTGAAAGAACTGCCTTCGGGAGATAATATTTCCAATTCAAATGTGTTCATTAAGTCCTTTTACTTTTCACGTGGATCCCCGATTACGAATTTCGGGGATGACAGACAAAACATATTGTCTTTCAAGGCACAGTATTTTGCGATTAGGCGAGGCGTCGCCGCGATGAAGTGTACTTAGTTTTCGTACATGAGGAGCGGCGCAACAAAGCATAATCGCAAAAGACAAGCCGTATTAAGTCGTTATTTCTTGCCTTTGGCGATTGCTTCTTCTATCGTGCCTACCATATAGAATGCTTGCTCGGGAAGCGAGTCATACTTGCCTTCGATTATATCTTTAAAACCTTTTACAGTATCTTCTGTTTTAACGTATCTTCCTTCTAATCCCGTAAAAGTTTCCGCCACAAACATCGGCTGAGTCAAAAATCTTTGAACTTTTCTGGCGCGGCTGACGGTTAATTTATCTTCGTCGGAAAGCTCGTCCATTCCGAGTATGGCTATGATATCCTGCAAATCTTTGTATTTCTGCAAAATCTTTTTAACCGACATCGCGACTTCGTAATGGTCGTCGCCGATTATATTCGGGTCGAGAATCCTCGAAGAAGACGTTAACGGGTTTACGGCAGGATATAACCCCTGCTCCATAATGGCTCTATCCAAAGTGAGAGTAGCGTCAAGATGGGCAAAAATCGCGACAGGCGCAGGGTCTGTGTAATCGTCGGCCGGAACGTAAACGGCCTGAACCGAAGTTACGGAACCTTTATTAGTCGAAGTAATTCTTTCCTGCAAATCGCCCATATCTTTGGCAAGGTTAGGCTGATATCCCACGGCCGAAGGCATTCTGCCAAGCAGAGCTGACACTTCGCTGCCGGCTTGAGCGAATCTGAAAATATTGTCTATAAACAAAAGAACGTCTTCGCCTTTCTCGTCTCTGAAATATTCTGACATTGTAAGCGCCGTCAAAGCCACTCTCATTCTGTTTCCGGGCGGCTCGTTCATCTGCCCGAAAACCAAAACGGTTTTATCCATAACTTTTGATTCTTCCATTTCCATCCACAAGTCCGTTCCTTCTCTGGTTCTTTCGCCGACTCCGGCAAAAACAGAATGACCTTTATGAACCGCGGCTATGTTTCTTATAAGCTCTTTGACTATAACGGTTTTGCCGACTCCGGCTCCGCCGAAAATTCCTATTTTGCCGCCTTTGGTAAACGGCGAAATCAAATCTATGACTTTTATTCCGGTTTCAAGCATTTCCGGAGTGGTCTTTTGATCGGTAAAAGAAGGAGCTTCTCTATGTATAGGGTTTCTTGCGACAGTCGGCGCTATTTCGCCAAGCGCGTCTATAGGCTCGCCCAAAACGTTAAAAATTCTGCCGAGAGTTTTTTCTCCCACCGGAACTTTTATAGGAGCGAAAGTTCTTACGGCAGGCATTCCTCTTTTCAGCCCGTCCGTGGAACCCATGGCTATGGTTCTCACTTCCGAATTATCCATTTCGAACATCGTTTCTAAAACTAAATTTTTGCCGTCGGGCATTTTTAGAGTAAGCGCTTCGTAAACTTCGGGAGACTTGCCCTCAAATTTCAAATCTACGACTGCTCCCTGAATTCTTATGACTTTACCCGTAGCGTTCGCGTTTTCGTTGTTTCCCATGTTAATTTCCCTGTTGTCCGTTGGCAAGATCTAAAAGCTCGTTCGTGATTTTTTCCTGTCTGGACCTGTTATATATGTTTGTTAAAGAGTCTGCGATTTCATTCGCGTTTTCTTTCGCGTTTTTCATAGCCGTCATTCTTGCGGCCTGCTCCGAAGCGTAAGCGTTCATCAGCGCGCTGTAAAAACGCACTTCAAAATAATAAGGCATAAGCTCCTGCACCACTTCTTCGGCCGACGGCTCGAAAACGTATTCCGTTCCGGTATTGGAAAAATTTGCGTCGGGTTTTACCGGAAAAACTTCTTCCGCCACCGCTTCCTGAATTAGCATATTTTTAAAAGCAGTATAGACCACCGAAACCGTTGAAACTTCTTTTGCCATGTAAAAATTTCTCGCAAGTTCTATCATCGGAAAGATATCTTCGAATTGCGGAAAACTCGTGCCTGCGTTAAAAGAAGCTATAACGTTGTAATTGTATTTTACGGCATTATTTATGGCTTTTTTCCCGATAGCGACCACATAATCGTCCGTCGAAACGTAAGAAGCGAGTTTCTTAAACAAATTCACCACCAGCCCTCCCGCCAAACCTTTATCGGGAGATATTACAAAAACAAGCTTCTTTCCTTCTCTTTTTTTCGAGAACATCTCTATGCCGGCGCGAAGCTCGTTATCAGCCAAAACCTTCTGAACCATATCGGTTATTTTTTTTGAAAACGGATTGTGCTTTTCCACAGCGCTCTGCGCCTTGCGTATTTTTGACGCGGCAATCATCTCCATAGCCTTGGCTATTTGAGATATGCTTTGAGAAGTTTTTATTCTTTTTTTAAGCTGCTGCAGATTTTGCGCCATAGTTGTTTATCTTCTTAAAAGTTTTTATCGCGTCTTCCAATTCGGTTTTTAAAGAGTCGTCCATTTTAGCGCCAGTCGCAAGTTTTTTAACCTGCGCCGCGGCGTTTTTCTTGACGTAATCTATCATTTGCTTTTCGATTTCTTTTAGCTGCTCGACTTCTATGTCGTCAAAAAGCCCCGAGGTTACAGCAAATATCGACAGAATTTCGGAAATTTCGTCGTAAGGCGCGTATTGAGGCTGCTTTAAAATTTCCGTTATTCTTCTTCCTCTTTCAAGCCTCTTGATTGTATCTTCGTCGAGATCGCTTCCGAACTGAGCAAAAGATTGAAGCTCTCTGAACTGCGAAAGTTCAAGCCTTACGGGTCCGGCAAGCTGCTTCATAGATTTTGTCTGAGCCGCCCCGCCGACGCGCGAAACGGAAAGGCCAACATTAATGGCAGG
>Ga0123357_10008350_pt1 | contig 12929 bp, 13 predicted proteins | sample TergutEmb28metaG_FD_89873 | JGI IMG/M metagenome (GOLD analysis project Ga0123357, IMG submission 89873) | Embiratermes neotenicus P4 segment gut microbial communities from Petit-Saut dam, French Guiana - Emb289 P4 | ecosystem: Host-associated > Arthropoda: Insects > Digestive system > Gut ...
CCCTGCGACACGCCAGCCAAAAAGAAAGCTTGGGGGGGGGGGGGGGGGGGAGCTACTGTAAGTTTTTCAACCGTTTTTCTGCCATACAATATAAAAGTCCCTAAGAATTTATGACAATATACGTCATTAGATCATTGCTAAAAGTGTTCGTAACTTTACAGCTTGATGTAAAAGTGTTGAAAACTATGACTCATCACTTATCTTGCGGTCCGAGCAGGGCGTTGGGGTTTATAAACAAGAACTCCAGTAAAAACAAGAAAAAGGTTGCTCCTCTCTGTCCTAGACCATACCAATTTCACGGCTATTAATCTCCGTCATGTTCCCATTAAAATGTTTCCATCACCCTCTACCCTTCGGCCTATACCGATACACGGCCGTCATGCTTCCCTTTGCTGCGTTACTTCCATAATTTATGGCCACTTCTGACCGCTTTTAGATACGTTCGCATAACGCGAAAAAAAAACTGCTAGTTTCTTCTATATGTCTGTTACTCCGTCCGCCCGCTCGCACGTTGTCACTACGCTACCGCTGAACGGATATTCGTGAAATTTTATATCAGGGGGTTTCACCACCATCTGTCAAGAATATTCAAGTTTCTTTAAAATCGGGAAAATCTGCCTATATGAAGACCTACGTACATTTATGATCAGTCGACGAATTTTTGTTTTCAGAAAAGAACTCCACAAAAAATCAAATGCGGAATAACAAGACAGGCAGAGATGCTCTGACACACTAGACCGGAAAGGATGTACACTGCATACCAAGTAGCAAGAACAAATACAGTCATAATATTAACATTCCTCTACACTTACTAGTGCCTGATCCGATAAAAGAAATTTTGAGTCAGACTTATGGAAAGAGTTAAATTAGCTGGAATGCTTTCCTTCAAACGTAGTACGTATAATTAGCATAAGTGTTACCTGCTAATTGAAAATGTGATAAAGCAGACAAACGAGTAAAATCTACCTGCACAAGCCTATAAGACCCACTGTGGTGAATGTAATTCAATTAAATCACCTCGATATTACTAAGACATGAACAGGGAATTATTCAACTTTGATGGATTCTTCAATTTATTAATCGATCATTAGTTTAAGCAAACAGATACAGGCACATAAAAACTATGACTATACCTACAAGTTGTGAATTAAATATTGTTTGTAATACAGAAATCGAACAGAATTTCGAGGGTAAAATTCCGAGGTTATGACCGACGCAGACAAAATCAACGCACGCACATCAATAATAAAATTTAATACCAGACTGTAACAGCCGTTAACTGCATTCCGTATCACAACAATATTGTGACCAACCAGTGGATTAAACGCCGTGGCCATCTGAGAAGGGATCCGGATACAAACCACCGAACACGCCTCAGCGTTACGTTACCTGTGCGATTCCTATCTTGTTTACTATACCACTAATGGCATACGCCCTATTCCGCGGACAGTATTTACACGCAATTTTTGCAGGTTTTCACAAGACACAGTTTAAAACACTATAAATACGAAAATATTTGGGCCCTCACCAACAGCTATGAAAGACATAAATAAACGTACTGCAGGCCGAAACAATAAAACCCGAATTCAAAACCATTAACATTAAAATTGCAAACAGGATTAACTGCTCCATTGTGCCGGGAAGTAGATACACCATCGCTAGTATATTTCAGTATATAAAGAAGAACATCATCTAAGAGAAGAAGAAAAAAACAGTAGTCCTAAACAACCCACAGATTAATCATAGTTCTTTTAGGGTGAATTGCACAAATGAACGCTTTTAACTTGGGGCATCGGGACATATCCACTGTCGTCACTCTGCAGCAAACAAACACTTGTGCATGGGTGAACAAATCCCTGGCACCAGGTTGCCTGGGAAGCTAAACAGTGGATCGTAGAGCCCAATGATAGTCGGTCCTCAAGGTGGAACCTGCTTCATGTCACCATTCTGAAGCTTCGAATTTTGAGATGGCTCCTGGCGTTTTAGAAAATCTGCAGACACCTGAACCTATTTAGGCCGACGTCAAATAGGCTTCGGTGTCAGCAGACCAAAGTGCACATCACCGAAGGTCAAATGCACGAATTCAATGTTGCCACTATAACTTCCACTGTCATAAGCAGGAAGATACGTAAGAATTAAATTAAAGCAGAATATACAACGTGCGAGTAACAGTTATACCATATGACTCTGCATGAATACAATACACTGATACACTACATAATGCATATGCATCCACTTGACAGCCACCGGCAAATATTCGGTCGGTCCTGCAAACACAACCACACATCCCATACAAGGCTGACTAGCATCCCGCAGTAATAAACCACTTTTCTCTCACATACTGTCTTCTTCTACGTTTCTCCAATATATTAACTCTTTAAAGGAGCAGGGTTGCGAGGAGAACAAGGGCAGGGTATTCCATCGGCATCATGTGCGGCCTTTTTCACACTGTGATGGTATTCGTACTGACTGAAAAGTATTATTATTATTATTATTATTACTACTACTACTACTACTACTACTACTACTATCACCACCTTTACGCTGGGTATTTACAATTATACACCTCAAACGAACAAAGTTTCTAGTGTAGACATCAGTGTTGCAGCTGTGTCGTATTTACAATTTGTGATACATGTACTGTTATTTCACATGTGAAATATGTTTTGAACTTAGTACATTAGAACTTTCCGAAATACGCGTGCAGTACCCAAAGTGGCTGTTTTTTGTATTTCCTTGATTTCGTGCTTTCCCAGTATAATGCTCAGGTATTATCCGAATGATATTCAGATGGTTCCAGTTTCCCCTATTATAATTATAATAATAATCATTATTATACTTATTCCCAAAGTACTAAGTCTGCCGGTGTTAATTTTTTTATATAATCTCAAAACCTTCATAGTTTCCATGCTTGTAACAGCTTAATTTAACGAGCTACATTTATTTTATGGAACAGAGTAGGTTAAGTATGTGTATAACATACGTCCTTATACAAAAGGTGTATTTCTCTGCCACGTGGCAATAGCCATGCAAAGTCGCATGCCTAACTCTGATACACGCACTGCAAGAACGTGTGTGTGTGTGTGTGGGGGGGGGGGGGTGGGGGGGGGTTGAGTTTGCAAAACAGTAGCGTGGTTCGAGCACGCCCAGGGCCAAACAACAACAAATGGGAAAAGGTAATTTAGAATACCATTGCAAGTTCGCCGTCGTATTGCGCTACTGTATTGCGGCAGAACGTGCACGTATCTGACAATATGGTTCCTCAGTCTATCACAACCAAACCCGATTAATAACACACATTTCACAGGGGTAACAAGATTAGGGCCACCTGTCATAACTTCAATCTATCTATGGTTTACTAAGCAACGTTCCAAAAACGTCGCATTATAAAACGTTGGGTTGCAAGCTACTTGTGTATAACGCACGAGGTGGTGGAAGGATGTGGTCATTTCCTAGTTTGAGGTCGTAACATGGAATCTGCCGAAGGAACTGAAGAATGCCACAAAAATACCGTCAGATATGCGCTATCCCGGCCGGCGCTAGAAGCACTAACACGTGAACCAACTTGCTGGATTCGGTACAGATATAACGGACGCAGACTTCTCGAAGATCTGCTACTACACACCACTCCGAGACCCAGCTTTGCGACTGTCCGCGACTTCCGTACAGTTCCCCAGCTTCCGCGATCGAAGGGCTCAATACCGGTCTCTAAGTGGCACTAGCGCTACCTACTCAAAAGTCCGTGGGCCATTTTTCCTATCGCTGGTTCCAGGAAGTCAGAAATATAGAGGGGGCTCCCTATTGCAGTGTTTCTCAACCGTCGGGCCACGGCCCGGTATCGGGCCCTGGCGTCAATTATATCGGGCCGCGAGAGGTTCTCCTGGAATTTGTCATTTTAGTTTTCTAAGCAATTTTCATGAATAAATGTTTTATAGTGGGAATATTCTGAGGAGAAAAATATTCGTGAATGTGCCGAAAAACTCAGACCCAGATGTTGGCCAGTCCAGTGATTGATAACTAATTTAAACGTAATTTTATATTTGTCAACATGCCACAACGTATACATAAGTGTACTAGTACTATTTATAATTATATCATAATTAATTATTTATACTTATGTTAGTTTAATGTATGAATTTAAAAAAATGGAAAGGTATTTACGAGTAAATTTGTTGGGACCGGGCCCTCGTCTTATGTAAAAAAGAATTTACCGGGCCGCGGTCTCACAAAGGTTGAGAAACACTGTCCGATTGTAAAAAGTTGACATCAAGCTCAGTTAACACACTGGCTGAGAGGTCGACGGAGAGACCCACCGACAGAAGTCACCTCGTTAAGTTTACTGTCGTTAATTAGGAAGAAAAGTATGATAAATAACGCGCATAACGCACATGTGCAAGTGATAAGTTGCTTTTTTATGCACGCTACGTGTACAACTTTGTTTCGGCTGAAAAATGGAACTTCTCTGTTTACACTCACACCACGGGGTTAACAAATTAAATTATAGGGGCCCAGTGTCAGGCCGAGGGGGAGGGGGGTCAGTGTTTGCCCGCAACACCCCACCATCTGGCTGTTTAGAACATCCGTCGGCAAATGCAAGAGGTATAACTAATGCAACAAAAATTATTCGCAAAAAGACTGCTATATGTATAGACAAAACGTCTGAAAAAAGAATTACAGTCCGGAGTTGCAAGAAACTACTAAATGTAGTAACAACACAGGCAACGCCATGGGTTCAAAATAACCAAACACTATGAACGAAGCGCAACACCAAAGTATGCAACCCTGTGAACTAGATTGTGAGGATCGAAGTTGGATGCAGTTCGCTCAGGACTGTGACAGGACGACACAGGCTGACATTACGTTGTTCAAACTACCGGCTCCGGCCGTGTATACAAACAGAATCTAGGAAGTGTATCATCCCTGTTGTGTGTATGAAAATAGGAAAATGGCATTTAGTCAAACACAACTGTGTCCCAATAGGTGTATTTAGTGACTATAATGGGCAACTACATGTTTCGGCATGTACTGGCCATCTTCAGGTTGTCTTAGGAGAACTTAAGATAACGCGCTCACGTGGTGTAGAGATCTCTACACCATTATAGTCACTAAATACACCTATTGGGACACAGTTGTGTTTAACTAAATACCATTTTCCTAAGCCAAACAGAAACACAGGAAATGCAATTAAAGGTAACAGTGTTATCAGTCCGTTCACATTATCTCAAAAATCGTTAAAAACACCAGAAATAATCTTCGTACTTTAGTTTCCTCGCAACGTTTTGATCACAATGCCTTGAGCTCTGAATGTCGAGTGTAATTAGACATTCGCCGACATACGCATGATTGTAATATAGTTACTACCTACTCAGAAATTTGATGGCCCTTAAGCAGGCGAGCTGTTACATGCCAAGACATATGGAGAAACTAATGCGCGCTCTACTGCAATGTCGAGTAGCCAACGATGCAAAAACTATAAACTCCAAAATCATAGACTATACACACACTGGTAAATGACAATGAAACACTAGCACAATCGTTTCATCCCCAATTAACGTCTCTTCACATTCAACAAACAAGTGTCCACAAACCGGTTTTCTAGAGAGCGTTCTTAACCAAATATACTTGTTGCCTACGTCTTCATCCTGAATGAAGCTTTGCAAAAAGACAGTAGACACTACGCTTCGAGGTACCGCGACTGTGAATAAGAAACACCCGGACTTGCGTTTTTAAAGACAGTCAATTTTACAGCTCAGAGCTACACATATTTGCGAACAAGTGCTAAGGTAATTATATGGATCTAACAAAGATTAATTGCCTGAGGAATGGAGAATATTACACAACGTGCAATACACGGCGTATGCACCTCGACAAGTACTAATGATACAGTTTATCAATGTTACGATAAGGAAAATCAATGTATACCGAGTGTTGGTACAAAAAGACCTGAAAATATGGGCACTTAGAATAACCGCGGGAGAGAGGGGGGATGGAAGGCTGCCAATGCTGTGGTGATTATGTTCAGGATAAACACGCACCAAATGTACAATGGCCAGAAAACAGGTGACCAGTCTCAGGCCACCACCAGCATGGTGACCAAGTCCAGGCAAGTTATTGCGCCTACTATTTTTCGATTAGGGTGTGTGATTTTCTGTGATTTTCCTTTGTTGCAAGGCAAGCGCCATGGCTCTCGATCGCCCACACCAAGCAGGCACATAGCCTACGCAACTGAAACACTCTGGCTTCAAATCCCCGACTACCACACAACCATCCCCACCTCCACCACTCCATCCCACCAACATAATGCCGCAAGGAGAAGAACACGCCAAGGCCCACAACGAAGACAGATAATACATTGCTTTAAGCACAACCGCTGTTACAGTTACGTATCCACGTTATCGGCTAGCGATGCGTTCAGTGTGCAAGAATGGTCCAACGAACCAAGGACTAACGGCCCACGGTTAACTTTCTGGTTGGTGAGTGCTCTTCAAGACAATAACGCAGCTTACAAAACGCATTAATACATGTGTGTGGGAAAAATGCGGAGCTTCTTAATGTCAACGATGGAGGTTATCGTAAGTTACCTTACCTACCTATTTAAACTCGAAACAAACACAGGGACTCATAACTCGCCATTTGATAGATTTAGTTTCAGTTCTAAGATCCATATACTATACCTGCTAACCGTATTTTCTCTTCTTCTAGGCCTTCATCTTGCCGGGTTCCTTCAATTCTCACCACCTTTACCCCACTACAACCACGTATCGAGTCCACCCCAGTCTTTTAAACTTCATAAACACCAGAAGTGCAGGTCAGTAGGTTCCGCCTCATCTCGTAACCTAGTTACTCTTTACTACATATTCTTTACTCCAAAAATAACCACGAGCGCACTTTCACTACAAACGTTTGTAACTTATATTATTCTTCAAAACTACGTTACGCCGTCTCAAGCGCTTAAAAAGTGTGGGTGGATTCGCTCTTCCCTACATCCTATTCTTGTTTCGAAGTCACACAGAATAATAATTTTCTGGCTTAAAACATAAGGCGCTGTTGTAAGAATCAACTCCTATAATTTACTCTGGAACCTCACCTCAACTTCGAAGTGTTCTTCCTAAACATTGGGCCTAAATGAATTACCCAAATGACGACATATAGCGCAAACTAACAAGATCAGACCGTATGAAACGAAAAAAAAAAAAATGGTCTGATAAACCTTTTAAAGAGGAAGCGCGGACTGCTTTATTTAAAGACTCAGTTCCTACCATGCAGTAAACACTTTTCATCTCGGTTTTAAAAACCAATCAGTTTATGCTGTAAGTGACACAAATCACCGGTTGTTCTCCGATAAATACAAAACACATAAATACAGTGTGCACAGGGCGTGCAATTGTTGAATGTTAAAATTGGTGGCGCATGACGTAACCAGTAGGCTTTAAAAGGTTAAGCACGATAATATTTTCAAACTAAATACCACTACAAACTTACATCCAAATGCCGCGTAACAAATCATTACTCATTTGTGCGAAACCAAACAATATAAACGTACCAATTGCCATATACAAAGGTAAGAAAAAATAAACATCTTGGACTTGAAAACAGCCCAACGGTACGGACTGCTGGACGGAGGGATTTATACGAATTTGTGAGTGCAAGCGTGAAAGCAAATACAATGCAGATGCCAGGTATCGAATGCAGGTATCGCCGACGGTAAGGTCGCTTTTCATTAACAATTGTCTTGCAAGCAGTACCCTTGAGCATTACACCCACTGACACCCATAACACTCCTAACACAGTAACAGTAACTGTTGTAATGCGGCACAAGCAAATCCCACGTTCCTTTCACGAGGACGAAGAGCTGACAGCCTACTCGCTTTGTGACGTCTCGATTATGCAACGAGGCTCTCCAAGAGGCCAAACTTGAACCCGGAAGGGAAAACGAATCATGCCACACATAATGGTGCAAATATGGTACTGAGGGTGCGAGGAGGTGGTATGTGTATGGCACAACGCTGATTGATTCCAGCAGTCTGCTAAATGTCAAGCGGCTGCCTGACGTGGTACTGGAATTTGATACACATGCCAGGTGATGTACACTCCGAGAACTATACTATTACTGTCACAACAGGACGGAAAATCTATTCAAGAGAGCAACGAAAGTATAACTACTTTCACTTTAGCAACCGCTATGATTTCTTGAGGTAACGGCGTAAGCGACGAACTAACGCAAATGGCATAGGCCCAAGTGAAACAATAAAGATATGCAAGTATGGCACAAACACAACGAAATATGGATACGGTCCTCGGTGGTCGCATTAAATAGCACAGGTCCTCGGTGGTCGCATTAAATAGCACAAACTTGCAGCTGCGATAAGATAAGTGATTAGGTCATATACGGAATCTAACAACGACGGGTTCAGATCTGTTAAACCAGACACATATACGACAGAGCTCAAGCATTTACTGGAATTCTGAACTGCAGAATTGTCACATAAAAACATATACATTGAAGTACGGAAGACAGCTTCACCATTCGGCTTCATCCTACACAGCAAATGCACTGTCCAGTGCTCTTGCAGTAAGCGTACCACCATACACCACTGGCAGCCCAGCATTCAGAGAGCTCACAAGCATGTATCAGACACAAACAGGCTCAGTCGAAATACGACTCCAGATCCCAGGACACAACATTTACATTACGTCGTCCCCCACATAGAGTACTGCTGCCTATATGGACCCTTCTTCAGTTGTACAGTATCACACGTGATTAAATCGGTCTACGCAGTCGCTCAAATCTAGGTACCCACGGTGAAGTGAGACAGTACGGCCGCCCGCATGACACCAACACTGTGACGTACATATTAGCAGCATACAGGTGGTGTAGGCACATTAAAACCGCAAGTTTTCGGCACCAAAACGCTTCCAAATAAGTACCTCTATTAATCAATATATCACATAACAAATACACTCGATAAAAAACAATCCACAATTACCAAATTCCTACATATTTCGGCAGCGGGATAGCATCCTTAGGGAGCATTCCAGAGCAAACGAATACCAGTCCTAGGTGCTCATCTAACACTGCAGCTCCCTCGATGGAATGATTAAAATATTAAAATATTACACTCATTCCAGAAGGAGTTCAATACTTGTCATGAACTATACTGTACTAAGTGCAATTGTTCTTTCATATAGTAACATAAAGCTCCTCTATTGTCTCATCGGCAACCTGAGGTGGCATTGTTGTTAGTGAGCAAGTGGAAACACGCAGAGGCACGTATCAGCCCTGTTTTAGTTTCTTCCACAGATGTTACAGAGAAAGCAGGATTAAACATGGGAGTACCTGCTCAAGGCCTTAAACACACGCGATATGTGAAACCTTTATTGTAAGAATATCTGCAGTCGATGCCGAGCGTATTTAATTAATCTATACGGATAATAAAGGCAAATGCGTCATGAACAGGGAAATGGCAGGGACTCATAAGTCAATCTGTTCCACCGAAAGCAGTAAACACAACACAAATAAAAGAACCACAATCCAGAGCTGTTTTATATCCAATTAAAACAGAAGCCAGCACGACTGCGCTACAAAGTGTCAATTAAAACGCTGCACCTCCGTAATTGGAATTTACAATGTTACCAATCTCAGTGCCGCAATACGAGCAAACAACAAAGTTTAAAATGCAGAGGAAACGTCGACGCTTGTTGTAACTCTACAATACTGACTGCACATTTGACTTCCCTACAGTTTCAGGGTCCGCTGGGTAACTCTTAAAACCAAATGCTAAAGGGATCCCCTTAACGACTAATTAAACTGAAATGTCGTTCGCATTCCTCATACACTCTTAAGAGCCCTCTTAAATTAGTTCGTGAGAACAGATAATGTTCCAAACACGCCCTGTACATTAATTAATTTGTAAATCAGCCCCATCGATCGAACTACAGAGCTTAGTAATAAAACAAAGCAAAGGAGTGAAGCGGTAATGGCTTGACTGTTGTACGGAGATGCCTGGCTCGAACACCCTAAGGAGCAAAGGAAACCCCTAGAAATGAGCCTATTCATAAACACACAGCACAGCGCAGTATGCTCATGTGAACGGCAGCTCGTTTGGACAAGAAGCCCCCACTCGTTATGCAACCTGCAGTCTCGTCGTGCTGTAACCAGCGGCGCAGCTTGGATTCTTGGCGCCCGCGGTGAGTATTCAAAATGACCGCCCCTAAGAGAAATTACGAACTTTACACGAAATTAAAATTACATACTGAATTTCCTCGTATTTTACTCAAACCAGGTTCTTCATTTAAATTATTCATTCCGCCGCCCTTTGGGCTCTACCGACCGGACTAGCCATACCACTCCCCATCTGCCACCACAACTACGTAACTAGCTGTATTATGCCCTGAACCTAATGAATCCAGCCCACATAGTCACATACGCATAAACATAAGCACGCAGGTTTTTTATTTCGATTTTAATATTACCCTCACTCCGACGACCAGATTCCTTGAGCCATCCCCTCCAGGTTTTCTGAAAGAAACTTAAGAATACGTCACGGCACTCGTGCATGATGCCTGACCTACCTCGTCGATAACTCCAAAATACTTGGCGTACACAAAAGACTGTTTTATTGCTATTTTTTAAGCGCGTTCACGTCGCTACGGAACGGCCGATAAGGTCCCTCGCCTGCACACATAAAAGAACTACTGAAATTTGATACTAACGTATTTTGCGAAAAAAAAAAATGTTGGGCCATTTTCTTATTCGTTAAGGTCGGCCCCAAAAAAAAAGGACACTTCACATTAAGACCAACGTGCGTTTCTGTGCGCATCTCCTGCGTAATTCGATATGTACTGGAACAAAAAAGTTTCAAACAAAAGATGCAGAGGGGATTAAAGCAAACAGCGAACCCGCCTTAAGTTCGAAGTGTGCTTTACCAGCTCGTATACTACAAAACTGTAAACGCCAAGGAAATGTAACCCAGTACAGCACTACATCACTGTCTACTTGCCAGTACTCCTCTTATTACCCCTGTACTTGCAACATCTAATCGCCTTAATTAAAGTTTCATCTCAGACAAAATTTATTTCAGCGACAAGGGAAGTCATGTTGGATATTTCTCTGAGAAAGTTAACAAATATGTTTCAATTCGTACACAAGGTCTGAAATATCATCTGCTGGTATAAACTTCCCTCATACAGTTTCACCATTCACAACCACAACAGTTTGCAGCACAATTTCCTACACAACTGCTGCACTATTAAAATGACGAATTTTTTTGTTTAGAAAGCACACACACACACGTTAAAAAATAAAATTAACTGCGCCTCAATCAGGAAACCTATAATAACAGCGAGAACTCGTCACAAAAACCTACAAGTAATCACCCCCCCCCCCACCACCACCACCACCCTCTCCAATGACAACTTGTTTCAACAATGACCGCCGACCGACAGCCGTTGACATCCAGTTACGAACTGGACAGTGTCATAACACATGTGCCCACATACACATTATGCCGTTTCTGCAGAGTGCCCACTTTCAAACACTGGTAAAATAACACAAGACACCCGCAACAAATAAAAAATAAATGGCGTCGTTACTACACAACTGGGTGACAACAGCAAAATGACGTCTGTGACAGGCAGACAAGACTCAAACGAAACAGCATCTGCATCAGCACTTTAAAATGGAATTTTAGAAATGAGGCCAACAAACACTGTAACCGGACGCTAGAGGCTTTCAGACCGTCATTTCGTAACCATGTCACGCAGTAAGCAGTTAAACTGCCCTCAACCGCATGATTCAAGATTTAATTCAATTACCGCTTCCGACATGTACTACGCCGCGTAATTTGTTGGGTGTATAACACGTCGCTGACTTTGCTAAACCTGGCGGCTACCAAGCAAGTCTCTATACACACTGTAAATACAACAGGTACATGAGTGTGCATTTCAGTTCGGCGCTACTATCGAATATGAATTTATGTATAACTAATCTGCAACACACGCTCATGCATTCATTTGTAAACCTCCCTGCCCTTCGTGTGCCCTCCCCACAAAACTGCAACTCTATTGCGCCACCTAGTATCTTGTCTCGAGACCACATATCAGGACAAAGCATAAGATATGTAACAAATTCTCTGAGTCGAATAGTTCAAATATTTGGCAAAAACCCCCTAAGACATAAAAATTCCATTCATGAAGAAATTAAGTGCAGACTGAAGCGAGGATATCCTCGTAATCATTCGCTGCAAAGTATTGTCTTCCAGTTTCATCTTCAAAAATATATCAAGATATACCTGACTACAATTTTGCCCGTTGTTTTGTGCGGACGTGAAACTTGGTTCTATAACACACAGGATGATTTTGTTCGGAACAGAATGCTGAGGAAGATTTGGGCCTAAGAAGGACGAGGTAACAGGAGTGGGAAAGGCACAACGGAGACCTTTATGATCTATACTCCTCATCAAATGGAGGAAGTGTGACGAATATCGTCCCCATTTTTTAAATCTCGAATATCGAAGAGACGATAAAGTAGAAAGAGGTGAAAATGGTGTGAGTGTAATTTGATGCTTAGGTACTTAGGCTCCCAAGGACTTATTTTCCTACAGTCCTTCTGGAATGGCGATTTAAAAAAAAATCAGTTGGCGATATTAGGAACACTGTGTGCCTATTATCGTCCCCACCAATAATTATTTAAAAACGCTTAAATATGGCACATAACACTCAATACAAACACAGTTGGCTTTGAAATACAAACTGCAACCAAAATTCGCCAAAGTGAAATCAAAATCCACTATTTTAACATCGGGGTCTGGAATTATTGCATCAAAATGCCTGGAGAGCACCCCCCCCCCCCAAAAAAAAGAGGGGAAATAAATGACTATCAAAGGGAAAAAACTTTTTTAAAACGTCGGAAAAAATACGTTTTTCAAAGC
>Ga0123357_10008351_pt1 | contig 12929 bp, 4 predicted proteins | sample TergutEmb28metaG_FD_89873 | JGI IMG/M metagenome (GOLD analysis project Ga0123357, IMG submission 89873) | Embiratermes neotenicus P4 segment gut microbial communities from Petit-Saut dam, French Guiana - Emb289 P4 | ecosystem: Host-associated > Arthropoda: Insects > Digestive system > Gut ...
AGAGGTGTGGGGGGGTTTGGGTGGGTGGGTGAGGGGGGGGGGGGGGGGTGGGGGGTGGGGGGGGGGGGGGGGGAGGGGGGGGGGGGGGGGGCTGAGGGAAAGAACCACTTTGAAGACCTGCGCGTAAATGGAAGGATAATATTTATATAGATTTTAAAGAAATCAGTTGGTAGGGCGATTACTAGATTGGTCTGTCTGAGGATAGTAAACACGGTAATGAGTCATCGGAGTGCATAAAATTCGGGGAATTTCATGGCTAGCTGAGGAACGGTTAGCTTTTCAAGGACTGTTGGATGGAGATAGGTAAATCGTCTCTGATTTAACTAATAAGTCAAATGTGAATGGGCTGTCTGCCGAAAAACGACTGTTGTAACGAACAATTGAGAAAATTACACTGCATGTTCGAGGCACAGAAGAGTTTCAGATCCATTTGTGCCGGTTTTGTAGCCTGCAGGGGTATAGCGTAGTGTAGCGACGGACCATATTGGACGACTGAGTGCGATCGTCGGCAGAGATAATGATTTGTCTGCTCACTATTCCTGTCCAGACACCTCTGTGCCCACCGAGTGGCAGGCTTGTCCAGACAGCTCTGTGCCCATCGAGTGACAGGCTCACCTGCCGCTTCTTCAGACGGGGAATGGGTGTCAGCTCAAGATCTAGGCCCGCAGATCGGTTATCCTGACCGTGGAGTTCGTAAATTACACTAGTTCCTTCAGGCAAATTTCGGGCTACTACGTCAAGTTAAGACAGGACAGCTTTCGTCCACATGATGGGTCTCTACCCCATGGTCCGCCGTGTTTTATCATGCGGCCCGCGGCTACATATGTAAATTATGTATATAGTTCAGGCGGTTAGGTGTACCGCTTACTGTTAGTTTGCTACGTGCGTCCAGCCGACCACCCCACAATAACAAGTGTTGCCCTTTGCCATGACGTAAGCCCTTGATCCACCCCCTTCCCAAGTCTGTGTTAAATCATCGTATCATTCAACTCAGTATAATCTGAGGTAATGGCAGGCATTGTTAAATCACAAATAAATAGATAAATAAATGACTGCTACGAGCTCTTTCCGCGAGGGTGTGGTGGCTGGAGCGCGTAGCTTCTCACGTTAATTAGTGCCAGGGAAGAATGCCTGGGACTTTACCGTAAGGACATGGCATATACAAACTTTCTGCTTGGCAAATAATAAACAGTACATATGCAGATCTCTTATCTGTGGGTCCAGTGAGTCAATCTTGTCGTCGTCGTCATCATCTTAATCATCATTATTGTCATCATCAGCTTTTTACACAGCTTATACATCCCCAGCCCTGCTGCTCGTCCTGTAATTGCAGTTTCGCAGAAAAGTGTTTTTTTATTTGTACTGGTCTTGATGTTTCTGCTGTGACATGTTCATAATTGTTTCTTTCATACCGTACTAAAATGTGGAATGTAGAAATGCCCAAAAGAGGAGAGACTGTAAAACAGTAATTGTCAGAATTAGCATGTTGATCGTCATTCACACACCAGACATCTGCCGTGGATTGTGATTCATGCAGCAGTCAGTTTGAGTCCCCACTGCATAGTAATGTAGGGGCGATTACGTATTTTGAAGGATCTTTTTTGATACTGTGCCCTTGTAGGCTTCTTAGAATTGCAGACAGGCACAAAGTGCATGACAAAGGAACTTATTAAATTGTTCAGCTCAGAATTGTGATGGGCTTTATAGGTAGGTAGAATGACAGTGAGGAAATGTGCACAAAATATGTTTTGGGAAATTTGTTGGTGTAAAACACTGATGAAAAAAATGGGAGGATGTGCTGCAAAGTAAATCTTAGGAAATTTGCTTATGACACTTCATTAACTGGCCTAGGATTGGGGGGGGTTCATGATAAGCTTGCATGTTGCCCACAGACTGTGTTGGTGTGTTTTATATTATCCTCAGAATAAACAGCATTGTCTGGTTGGTCTGCGAAATGTAGATGTTGTGTTTTCTGTGATATAGGAACTGAATTTTAAAATCATGTTTGGATTAATTGTAGGGATCATAGGGTTCTGCTAGCAAGGTCCAAACCTTCCTAGCAGACAGTCAACATAACTAGTATGACAAATACCAATTGCCGTGAATACAGTATTAAGACTGCAGATGATGGACAGTAAGTCTGTCCAAAATGAGTGGAGTTCTTTACCAAAAGAAAGTTTAGAAACAGTGCACCTTGTTGGCTTTTATTATAAGAATACTTGGACAAAATCTTGTTCTATTTCTACCCATTTTGGTTCATTATTGCTTCTAAATATTTACGTTATTATAAGAAATATAGCTGTGGTTCATTAAACTGCACCGTAAGCCACACTGCTGAATCCAGCGTGTGTCAGTAGACCCTTGCCTTTGTATGCTATATTAAAATGGGTTGAATTTCTTAAGTCATCTTTCTCTTACTGGTGGTAATATGTACAAAAAAAGACAATTATTAAAAGTCACAAAGTGATAATCCTCCATTCCAGTTGCTTATGTAGTGACGTGTGTATTTGGAATATTGGTTCATTGTGGAGCATATCCAACATATTTCCAAAATTGACACGAAATGGAGCAAGTTACCCCTTGAAGTTTTGCAGTGCACCGGTGTGCACCTGTATATGCTGTTTGGTCTAATTTAAGAGGCAGCATTCGTATATTTGGGACTGTTGGGATTATATCTGTACTAGATGGAGTTAGAAATAAAGCAGTACTTGTTGCCAAGAGTTTTGTTTTATTGGAACTTAAGTAGGTTAGTCTATTTAGAGAGACAAAAGGTTCATGACAATGTTCTTGGGCTGTCGGTTGGATCAAAGACCAGTGTTTTGGAAACCTGCTCTGTGCCCATCTTCAGGGTCAATGGCAAGTCTTGTAGATGTCCATTTAATTATCTCTTTGGTTTAGTAAAATAGTTACAGGTTTACAGTGAACACTTGTCTTTTACTTATTCAAGAGTGAAAGAGAGAGAGGATTCAAATTTTAAAATGTCCCCTTTCTTGAGCACCATCACGTGCTGTACTCATGCACAAACAGTACTCTGATTTCCAAATCATGGTGTTGTAATCATTAGGCCAACTTCTGCCATGGACAAAATGCCGTTATTTAGTATATGATTATAAGTACAGGACAAGTCATGGTAATGTAAGTAGTACATGTAATGTTGAAAAATGACACTGTGAGTTCCAGGATGTCAGGTCTTCATTGTATAGGGGCATTATTTTCTAATCCATGTTGATCACTTCCTTCTGCTACACTAGTATGTTGTGAGTTGGGGTCCACATGTTTTAACTTAATGTATTACATTCAGTAATAGATTTTTACTCTCATACTTGATTAAGGTGCTGGGAAGTTTAGTTCATTGTATGCGGTTTGTATTAGGTCTTTGCTTGCCACATATAAAGAAGGAAATGGAAATTGTTTCCTTGAGCTTGTGGACTTGAGTTAAATACACCATGCTGGTAAAATTAAAGTTTAGATTTTTCTGTTCGTTCCTTTTCTTCTTTTTTTCTTTCCTTCTTTCTTTCTTTCTTTCTTTCTTTCTTTCTTTCTTTCTTTCTTTCTTTCTTTCTTTCCCAGCACATTGGCAGTGTGATGGTTTTGTACACATATCCCTTAACATGTTCCAGATGTAAGAAATCCAGTAAGTTCAAATCTGGCAGATGAGGAAGCTACAATCCCCTTATTATTATGTCACCAACAATAAATTGTTTGCAGTGTAAGCTGTTACATTGTCTTTCTGAAGAATGGCATAGGTAGTCTGTAATTGAATAGGTATTTGAAATTTGTATCAGAATTTGTGTAAAATACCAGTGCGAATTTATGGTCTTGGGGGGAAAAAATGGGCCCAGTAGTCCTAGTTGCACTCATAACTTACCACACACCACCATTAATGTCATGTAGTGATATTTGGTGGAATAACATGGCATTTTCTGCACACCAATACTTGTTATTCTGAGGGTCCATATTTGCAGAGAGAGGAAATTGAATTTTGTCATGAAACTGAATGAATGTGGGGTTGATTTCTCCATCATGTACCTCCTGATGTACCAGTTCACAAAGTTGAGTCTTGCTTCATGATACATGTCATAGAGTTTGTGAACCACATTTGTGTTATATGGATGCAGTTGCAGCAGCTAATAACTCTGATAACACGTGTGTGTGTGAGTGAGACAGTCATTGAGCTAAGTTGCAAGTGATAAGCTAAGAAGTGACCTTCGAGATTGGTTGGCTAAATAAGGACCTTGTATAGTCATTGTATGTAGCCAGTATGTAGGTTATGTCATTACCAAGTAGGAATTCCAGCTCGTGCCAGTAAAACTGTTACATCATGTGTAGAGGAAATTATATTTGCTTGGTCCTTGTGACTAAGCATCAAGTTTTGAAAGGTGCAAAGTTTAGGATTGTAATGAGCCGTATCTTTCCTATCATTGATCCTTTTACTCATATCTGTGTGTGAATTTCAGTTTGAACTTTATAAAACCATAGCAGTTAATCAACTTAATGCATAAAATATTCTTTTATAATAAGTTTATTATACACCTCTACATGTTTCGAGCACTGTGCGCTCATCATCAGGGGTCAAAATTGTGTTACACAGCATCTGGTATTGTTACACCTGTAGGTGGCTGTCTCGTGCACAGGTTGAGAGTGGTCCGCTCTCAACCTGTGCACAGGACGGCCACCTACATGTGTAACGATACCGGATGCTGTGTAACACAATTTTGACCTCCTGATGATGAGCGCATAGTGCTCGAAACATGTAGAGGTGTATAATAAACTTATTATAAAAGAATATTTTGTGCATTAAGTTGGTTAATTGCTGAGATTATACTGAGATGCGCGGTCAGCAAAACGTCAAAATTTATAAAACCTGTTACATACAGCTTAGAGTACAAACAAGTACTAACAGATGCCTTCCAAAGGGGGCATTGTATTTGTACTTCATTCTTATCAGCTGTCTTTATATGTGCAATGTGCTGTGAACAGAGTAGACATAAGCTAGATTGCAGCAAATTGAACAGCACTATTATGGCATTCTATTAATACATGTTTGTGTTTTACTAGTTAATTTCTCAAAATTGTGGGTTTTTTCACCCCACGTGTTATATGGCATGTAACATGTATGGTTTGTGGATACCTACAACTTGTATTCCAAGACTTTTTGGACCTGTGAATACTTGGCCAGATATGCCAAAAAAATAATTAGCTTTTTAGCCTGCCTAAAGTTGGACTTAAAATGAACTCCAGTGACACATGGTAACTGGAGTGCCAGTGACGTTTCATTAAAATTGTGAAGTTATTGAAAATATACAGTACATGTAATAGGTATTTAGTGTCTTAGGTTAAAGTAGCCTTTAGAATGAACCAAAACTATGCCAGAATCAAAATGATTGGACAAGCCAAATGCATTGATTATTCTGGTAGGTTGAATGTTGTTAGTTGCCAATGGATTAAGTTTATGAAACTTGGTACAGACCTTCCAAACACACCTTAAAAATGGCACAAGGTATATGATCACTGTGGCACTGAGGTCTCTTGACCTTTATTGGAACAGTTTTTGATGTGGCGTATATTAAGTGATATCCAAGGACAGGAGTCTACAAGTTTTACAAGAATCTAGGACTGCTTAGAAATTCTAGGTGCTAGAAGGATTACATGAAGCAAGTCCCCTACTGAGGGCCCACATTTCTGTAGTGACTTGTAAACCTTACTGATACCTTGAGCATGAGCCTTCTACTCAGTTCATGTGAACTGATTCATATTTTTTGTGTACATAGAAGCAACTGCAGTAATTGTGCTGCAAATACTAGGCACCGTCATGCAAGATTTAGTCCACCAGGCAAACTGTGCCCAGGATTTGTGCACTCCTGCTGAAGGAATTACATGTCATTCAAATGCTGTGTCTATATACCCATCAACAATATGTCTCTATAAGGGAATATTATCAAGACTGTGTGAGGTAGTATAACTTCACAAGGAATCTCTGTGTTTGATATTTGATATTTGTGTGACCGTGCATCATTGATACAATAATGTAAACAACCAACTAGATGCAACAATAAGAATTTATTAATAATTTCAATCAGCTCAACATGTTTTGGGCGATAATTTCGTCCATCCTCAGGAGCACTAGACTGTGTTTACAGCTTGTGGCATAATGCACTGATGATGCTGCCTGCTGGTCACCAGCAGGCAGCATCATCAGTGCATTATACCACAAGCTGTAAACACAGTCTAGTGCTCCTGAGGATGGACGAAATTATCGCCCGAAACATGTTGAGCTGATTGAAATTATTAATAATTCTTATTGTTGCATCTAGTTGGTTGTGTACATGATTGAATCTCTGTGTATTCCAGATTGCGGGACAGCTTTCCAGTTGTATTGTAACTGAAACAAGTACTAAACAGAAGCAGAGAATTTCTGTTGTGTATTTACTTTTAACAGTCCTGAAAAACAGTGCTGATGAAACATATATATAAAATGCTTATTTTATATTGCCAGGTGTGCACACCATGCAACACACCAGCCACACCACCTAACTTCCCTGATGCACTGTTGGCATTCTCAAGGATGTCAACAGGTGGAGACAAACTCAGCTCTTCACCATCAGGTGAGCCCACTGTAATAGTTACAAAGCATAATGAAGAAGTCTGTACTGTTTAGAGCCACGTGGCATTGCAGTAAGCAGGACGCTGGTTTTCTTAGCTGGTTTGGTTAATGGTGACACTTTAGACTTGTATCTGAAAGCTGTGTGGTCTGAATCTTGTTCATGGCATTGGTCAGCATATAGTTTATTCAGTCCCCCCAAACAAGTGCTGGGATGGTATGTGCCCTTTTTAGCCCATGACTGCTTTCTTCCTTATCCCTTTTAGACAGATATTCATCTTTAAATATAGTTCTTTGTAGCTGTAGATGTTTCTCTAAAATATTGGTGTCAACATACACCACAACACAATGTGAAAACCCAGAAAACTGCAATATGAGCAGTTTCCACCTTTAAAACCTGAAAACTTAAACCGGTACACGTTTTGGATGTGCTGTGACCTTGGACAGACTGGCACTAGGACAGGGTTTTCTCAGAATAGTTCATTTTTACCCTATCATAATGTTACCAATGCTGCTTATTCATTCACCTGTCACTGATAATATATAATTTTAGCAATTGTCAGCACTGGTAAATAACATACCGCTCCTTGGAAGAAATATAGTTATGTTTTCTTTCTGCCTGAAGTTGTTAACCACATGACTTTGAACTTTGATTAATGAATCGCATTTTGAACATGCACCAGAGCAATGCCATCTGTGTAATTATTTTGATTCTCAGCTGAGGTTCTGCAAGTGTTTATTGTATACTATTTAATAGTATTTAATACTATAGAAATGTGTTTAATGTTATCAGTTAACTAGCTATGTTTGTGCAGAACCATCATCAGTAACTCTTTTGTCACTATTTTATGTAGTCAGTGTTATAAGAAAATGAAATAGTGAAAACCTAAATTTATTGTGAAAGAAGAAAATGATCAGATATTACTTTAATAACACTTTGACTGTAGTGTTTATATATTTGAAAGATTAAGAGATAGTATCCTAAAGTTGCTGTCTGACTGACATCACAGTCCCAATCATTGATGTTTTCTCTGTTCCATGAGGAATGTTCTCAACGTCACCCAACCAGAACTCCCAGCAGCAACAGCAGCAGCCACAAGCCCAGCCACAGTATCCGGTGGGACTGCAGTGCCAATCTGGCCAGCAAAGCAATGGGTTCAGTGTAGGGGTCGGTCTGGGTGTTGAGTTGCAGAGATAAATACAATGAGTACTCTTACTGTAAATTGTAACTGACAGAGAAACAAAGAAAATGCTGCTTACTGGGCTAGCATTGTGTGTCCACTGCAGATGGTTGGGCTGTTACCATTGATTTCAAGAGCTATGAGCTCATCCCCTCCAGCAGAAAATACATCCCACTGCAGTGGGAGTTAGTACAAGGAAGTAATGTAATTTACTGAGGGAGTGTCTTTTTTTTTTCTTCTTCTTCTTCATGTGATGCATTGCGTCATAACCCTTTGACAGATTTCTGTCCCATCTTCAACTAACAGTTGTTTATGTTGCAATGATGTTGACAGGTTAGACAGTAATGGTTGATGTAGTGTTTATGTACACACATTTCAGCGATTCCTTATGCTAAGGATGTAAAGCATCTTGTGTATTCATGCATAAGTAGCCATAAGTATGTATAATGTATGAGTGATAGTTTCTATGAATGATATAATCAAGCTGTGTGATTATAATCTGGTAATGTTCACATCTTGGCAGTATTTGAACCATGTTCCTGTTACTGCCAACCATATCTGTGTCAAACATGAACATTTGTTGTTTGATTTGCGCAATGTTCAGTTTCATGTGTAAACAAAGAGAATTATGTAGACTATAGATTCTTTTGTATTGTTTTTACTGTATACTTTCTAACATGATAATGTAGTCATGTTGTATATTTGTTGGTATTCATATTTAAAAGAAGTGTAAATAATATTGGATATTGTTGAAGAAAACTATACTTGTGACATTTTGTTGATCTAATATTAGTTCTGAGAGTTCAAGATTGGAATAGGATGTACATATGGTATGCTATATCATATGTCACATTTCATGTTAGAAACATTGTAAATATGTATTATAGATTTTTAACCTTTTTGATGTGTATTATCTGCCTGTGCTTACTTATATTGCAGCGATGAAGAGAAGTTAAAACACTGTTGTTCACAGTGGTTATTATCATTATGTTGTGATCATTGTAAGAATCGTGAAGAAATGAAACTTTTAGATGAAACTCTTTTTTCTTTAACTTATTCTCTGCTTGTAATTCTGCCTGTTGTTTTGTGCAGGTGAGACATGTTGTTCACCTGATGGGCAGAATATAGAATTATGGTAATGTCAGAGAGCAGAGTGTGGAGGAGAACATGCTGACAGGGAAGGAAGTATTGTCTGTTAATTTTGAGTGAACACCACTCTTTATTGACATTTGGGAGACCCCAGGTTCAGATCCTTCTGTTAGAGACCAGTGATCCTGATTGATTTTTTGTGGTTTTTCTCACCCCTTTGAGTCTAATGCAAGGGCATTGTCTGAAATTAGGCCATAGTTGCTTCCTTCCTTTCTTCCTTCCTTCCTTCCTTCTTTCCACATCTTTTGTAATACCTTATTTACTAATGACCCATTGTTTTTGACATTGTACAGTCTGAGTGACTGTTACATATGCCTTATTGAAGCAGACTTTGTGTTCAGACTATTAAAATGGTTCAGCCTGCATCTTTTTGGGTAGTATTACTAATTCCTTTAATTTTGAAGAACTGGTGACTGTCACTTCATCAGCTTGCAGGATTAAGACCCCTCAGTCCAAACTAAGTTCAGGTCACCTTCCCCAGACATATAAAGAAATAAGTTTTTGTTCTTCCTGTAGTTATACTAACATCTGCTATGGTAATATCAGTTATGATTGAATGGTTAGAACAACTGCTTCACGTCCAGAACATCCTGGGTTATATTCTTGTTGCATATACCAATTATCTGTACAGGTCTTCAATGGATAGACCCTGTAGGGTGTATGGTTCGGTAACTCTTAGGTTATGACTGCTTCTACGTCTTAACAAATGTATCATTTGCAAAAGGTTTCCATTCAGTGCTGCTTAATTAATGTCACTCAGAACATTTAATTAACTAAACTAAGAGCAGTGCCCTTAATGTGATATAAGTGTGATAATGTATCTTTATAACTCTTTCATAACTGATATATTGTGGAGTCTCTGATATGTAGCAGATGAATAATTTTGTATTGTGCCATGTTGACGTGATTCCCATTGTTCAACGCCTTGGCTGTTGACGATTGTGGTAGCCATTGCTGGACTGGCTTTTAAGTTTAAATGTAAAGTAAGGTGCAGATTATTTTGGACTGTCATAACTAACTGGAATTACCAGTACAGAGGAGCATTAGCCCATTACCTTGATCTGAACAGGGATAAGATTCGTATGACATTTCAGGCTGTTCGTATCTTCGCACTCTACATAAACATGGAGGTGTGTTGAAACTGTGGTCATGACTAATGGTATGGTCCTTATCATCATCATTATTATGCTTCAGAATGACACTGTTGCTGCTGTTACAGAAGAATGGACCCTACATAGAATTGTTCATTTTTCTGGGATATGACATGTTGTGACATAATAGGATCCTGATATTTTGAAGGAATATACTGGCTTCTTCACCCAAGATTGTTACGTCCTGAACAGTCTTCATCTACACCACTTTGAATACCTTGGACCTAACGCATTCTACTTGATTTTTAGGTGCACTGTGAAAACCTTTTTTATCATGCCCACCCATGAGTCTGACTTATATTAACTGCTGTTACAGCACCAATATGCAGTGAATTTTTAAATGGCCTGCAGGAAAACTGCATATGTAAACTGGAATGCCCTAGCTGTGGATAATTTACATTGCAAAGCTTAGCAGTGTTTATTCATTTCTGTGAAAATGTGTAAAGCCATCTGTTGAATTCAGCCCATGGAGATTTAAGGTATACTGTGGCCAACATGTGTAAGGGAAGTCTGTTGGTGTGTATTCCAGAATTCTTTTGTACATGTGTCTTTGATGGGAGCTATGGGTATGACATAGGTGCGACAGGTAGCTTCATTACAAAGGGGAAAAATGTAAACATGTTTATATTTGCAGTCCTGAATGCAAAGCAGATTGATTACAGAGTACAACAAATTGTTTAAATATGCCCGTTACAAGCCCGTCTGCTGTTGATTATACATATTTGCTCAGTAAATAAAGACACAGTTTCAAAACAAATATGGAAGGGTGACGCCAGTGGAACACCAAATATTTGCCAAATTCATACTTTTTTGCCTTGTGTATGTCATTGGCCTTCATGTTCTTTTATTGCAAGTATAAATCAGCTTGTTATAAAGCTGATACTACTATTCAGCATTGAGTACTAACTACATGGAGCAGAAGACACGTAACTAATATTGCCTCTGCTAGTTGAGACTTTTCCTACATTTCATGGAACCTGATGGTTTATTTCTATGTTCACAAAAGCATGCTACTTATGCTTATCTTCCTCTGCAAGAACTATCCAGTGGATGCCATGAACCTCACTTGTTATATCAATTTTAATGTAGTCCTCCCTCTACAATTAACAATCCCTTGCTTTGAGTTTTTCCACCAAATTGAATCTCCTTGATTTAATCACCCAAGTAATATTTGGTGAGGAGTACAAGTCATAAAATGCCTTGTGCTGTTTTATCCAGTCTCATTTACATCCTCCCCTCTTACGACCAGAAAGCGTCCACAGCACTCTGTTTTCAAACATGCTTGGCCTGTATTCTTTCTGTATTAGAGACCAAATTTCGCACCCTAGAGTGTGTGTGTGCTTCTATGTACTTGGGTGGAAAATAAACTTATTTTTTATGGTTGGTAGGTGGTAAATTGTGTTTTATTGTGATGAGTATATGGTGTTCCAGCCTACAAGAATACTTCTAGGATGTAAGATATTGCTGAAGGTCATTGCAGTATTGTGTCATCAAGGAAGATGGTAGACAAAGGGTAAATAAATTAGACTACAGATTTATGTGGGTAGCAATCCACGTTTGGAATTCGAGCGTATAAAGTCGAGTTTCTAGTGTTCCTTGTTTTAAATGTTGGAGGAGTCAATCGTATAAGATCAGGACAGGGACTAAGTACTGCAATATTTAATCAGATATTCCAACAGCTGGTAAAAAGTCATCACAGTCGTCCACCCTGATGCAACTGGTGGTGCCATGTCTTGCTTGAGGTACAGTTGCCGGGATTGAACTACCGGTAAATATTGAATTGTAAGTTGGTAACGTCGGAGTCAAAGATGGCTGGTGTGTATGTTGTGTTGTGTAGTAGTTCGATGTCAGAGTTGTTAAACGAGAGGGTTGTGTGTGAAGTATAGAAAGAAGTACTGAATTACCATTGCCATTACATAAATAAGTTCCGTATATTTAAAATGGAGTTTATCGTGGCTAATGTTGATAATATAAAATTCGATATTGAGGTTGCATTAGAAGAGCAGTATGGTGCTTTACCATTACCTTTTGCGGGAATGGACAGTAAGTACCTATTCAGTGTAATGTTGACATCAATACAACAGTTAAAACCAAACTAGCGTGTTGTGATAATTTTGTCTTGAAATATAAAACACGTTGCAATCCTTACCGGGTGATGAGCAGCGTTTCTAATGCAGAAGAAAATCCCATTGTAGCTGTGTATTTACGATTACGATGAAGATGTATCGAAGCATATTAACAGTATTAGAAGGTTACATCTCGTATATTGATATTTAGTATATGTGTACCAGAATATAACATTAAAGTGCATTAGTCGTTAGCACCAATATTTCTGTTTTATAATTACCCACAGTGGTGTGTTGTGTTATGTATCTTGCATATTGTGCTAGAACGTATTATCATTAGTTCCTTATTTGTATTTAATATTCGGAACTTATGGTCTGTTTGATAGTAATGTCAGGATGTACACTGTGTGGAATACTGGTATATCCCCTATTTCATCAGCCAGCGGTGCTTAAAGAGCAGTAAATGCATGCCTGTATCATTTTAATATCAGTTCTGGCAAGCGTGCTAGATTTCTTGCAGGATCATTTCGATTTCTTATAACATTGATTAAATTGTTTGTTTCATCATTATGAGATGTTCAATGAACTTCTTGGATTTTATATACCCTGCATTATAATAATAATAATATTTATTTACAGCAATTGGGTTGTCACCTGTTGGCAGTGGTTATTTTACATGTAAACAAAACATGAAATTGGTTACTACTAAATTTAAGTCAGGAGGGCTACATGAGAAGCATGTAGTGGCAACTTGGAATCTTGGGAACCATCTCAGCATTTG
>Ga0123357_10008352_pt1 | contig 12929 bp, 13 predicted proteins | sample TergutEmb28metaG_FD_89873 | JGI IMG/M metagenome (GOLD analysis project Ga0123357, IMG submission 89873) | Embiratermes neotenicus P4 segment gut microbial communities from Petit-Saut dam, French Guiana - Emb289 P4 | ecosystem: Host-associated > Arthropoda: Insects > Digestive system > Gut ...
CAGGTGCCTCCGTCTGCAACGACGTGAGAGATCCTAGCAACGAAAGGTGGAACTGTGGGTGAGAAAGATGTCCGGTAGTAATTTTGCCTGAATTCCAGCTTCCACATAAATTTAGGGATCTTTTACGTGCCGCACATCTACGACATGGGACCGACGGCTTTACTTCCCCTCCGAAGGAAGGCGTGCTGAGGATATTTTTTGCCCTAAAAATGTGACAGCTTCGGCCCCGTTTGAACCTGCAAACTTGGGTACTAAAGGCCAGCATGCTACCCTTAGACCACCGAAGCCGATATTTTATATATAAGCACCAGAAAATTACATAGTGTTTGTTATTAATTAAATTTATGGTAATTATTTAGAAATCACCCTCAGCTGAAAGATGATAATCTTCTGGGTTGTGGTAAAATGTAGTCTGGTCGACAGGTTCCAATACAACAGCACCCCTTCTACTGTGAAGACAGAGGCAACAGGTTCCTCCAAGATGCTGGTTCCTACCTACCTACCAGCCAGACTACATAGCACCAAGCTTTAAAATAAATATGGGGAGGAATTGGGATAAGGAAGACAATATAGTGACTAGGATAAGGGTTGCATGACTGTGGACTGTCATAACTGTCCTGGCTGGGGGCAGAGATTTTTCTCTAATCCAAAGTGTCCAGACTAAATCTCTGATCGAGAGCTGAAATATCCCTTAAGGTACGGCGGCTGAAACTTACAGCTCACCTTTCATTTTCATCTGGCGCCAAGGTTAAGAATAAGTGGTGCTGTACCTCCATACCACCACCCACCCATCTTCTGTCATACATGAGCATCTTACATTTTCTTAGATAAAGGCGCTATGAAGCATTTACAGACTGGCACTTATTCGAACAATGCTCTTACATGAAAGATGACTCACCACCTACACAAGCAGTAAAGGTAAAGTTAAAGTAATTCCATTACAAGCCTGGTGTGACCGAGAGGGTGGGTAGAGGTATAACTCTACTCTTCCATGACTGCGGCACTAGAAGGGGGTGAGTTGTCAGCAGCACGCCCCAGCCGCACTTTACCCCCGGAAAGACTAGGTACCCATTGTACAGGAGGCCGGGTGGGGCCCAGGGCCGGTCTGGATGGGCGGAAAATCTCGTCCCCACCGGGATTCGATCCCAGACCATCCAGCCCATAGTCAGTTGCTATACCGACTGAGCTACCGGGCCCACACCTACATACGTGGAGAGCGAACAAATGAAGGAAGAACACGAGACATTTACTTGAATAACAATGACACAATGAAATGGTCATGTGAGAAATTGCGTGTTTTCTTTATCTGCCTGTGCTCTAGCAATTACTTTGTTATTCTTACAGTTCCTGGTACAATTTGAATACCTTAATAATTGTTTCCTCTTGGTATACTAATGTGTATTGAACAGGGCCAGTGCATAAGAGTAAACAGAGCACATAAATGTAAGGAGACACAAGAGCACACTTTTGGAGGGGTGGGGGTGGGGGGGGTGGGGACTCAACATCACATCTATTCCAAAGTCATATGTTCAGATGCTCAAATATGCATCCACTAATAATTAACGCCAACTGTCACACATGGCATCAGTCTGGTGGCTTTATTAACAACAGTCAAAACCAATCAGCCTTCATCACTCTGTAGCTATTATGAGGGAGAGTCAAATGAAAACATTAAAAGTGCGATAAAAATTCGAAACACAGTTCGATTGTCTTGTAAGTTGACAACAGTGATACTGATGGTTTGAAGAGTGGCTGAAAGGTGGTAGTATGATGCAAGAATTTAACATGACAGCATAGTAATAGTGTAAAGATAACAGCCCCGCGTGCAACACGGCACCAAAGAAGAACAGCGTTCTGTCATCCGTTTTTAGTAGTGAAGGGGTGAAACCCTACAAAATTCATCGACAAATGAGAGTTCAGTATGGTGATGCATGTCTGTCACTACAGCAAATGTAAGAGTGGACAAGGAAGTTCATGAACAGCATTAGTTCTGTAACAGACTCTCCTCGACCTGGTTAGGCACACCGAGTGGTGACACCAGAGGCCATTGCAGCAGTTGAAGTCACCACGAAGGAAAATCGCTGCGCAACAGTGAATGAAACAGCCGCGCATCTGGATATGAGTCATGGATCAGCACACCATATTGTCAGTGATAATAAATAAAAATATTTGAGGTTTCCATTTGACTCGTCCTCGTACACGTAGGACGGAAGGATGGTCCAGCCCGTCACATTCAGCTTTATTTTAACTAATGCCTTGAACATTTGGTTTCGTGCAGCTGTTGAACGTTTAAAACTGTATCCCCTATCTTACTGAAGACTAAGGTTATTTTGGTGCTACATCTTGTGCCTACAAACGTAACACAACAACAAATGCAATACATACTCTTTTAGACCTAGTCTCAGAAGCAGTAGTTGTAGGTCCTGATGCAGAACTGCACGTAACATTGGTGACTTCACGCAGCTGAAGCCATGGTCTGTCCCACACTTCAACGTAACAAATCTGATTATTCTGAAACAAGAAAGTAACACCACTACAGTTCCTTGTGTACACACATCCTGCTTCAATGACTATTCCACTAGCAATAATACCAACAACAACTGACAGTAATGTTATTGGGTCATTATCAGAAGTTCTCAGGTTTCTTGCGCATCCTTTTAGACACACAATGGGGGAGGGTGGGTGTATAATGTGGGTTGGTAGGTAGGTTTTTTAACCTTTTGGCACCGGATTTATTTTTTTAATTTTAGCACACCTGTATATAAAATGTGAATATTCCAGGAACCAAATACGTTAGAATTATGAAACAAACTGCAATTTGAAGAGGAAAAAACGGAGAGTATATACGGTGTTTAAAATATTCAGTACCTATATGTGTTGAATAAATATATAAAATTCAATGTTTAGAGGTTAGCGGTGCGGTACGACCACTATAGTCGTCATTAGGCGTCAAAAGGTTAATAGTTACCTAGGTATGTTGGGAGGGAGGGAGGGAGGAATATTTAAATTGAAATGGAAAATAGGAAGTACAGTCAAACCCCAATATAATCTGTTTCTTGTTACTGCCACATACTGCACTGTAACAACAGTGGTAGTGTACTGCGGGTTTCTATATGGTGTACCACAGTCAATCCGACATATCAACTGACCAACCCAACGTTCAGCCAACCAAACTACCTGGACTTTACAGGTGGAAAAAATAATTATTGTCTGTCTAGTATAATACTTCTCTTAAGACTGTATTATCTACTGTATTTGTAATTCACACAACATGATGGGGTGTCAGCAATCAATAAAATCATGTGAACTCAAAATATGCACTTAACCGACATTACCGAATCTTCCTTCAGCTGGCAATTACTGACGTCACCATCTTCTCCTTTACGACAAGTTGTGAATCCCAGTTCCAAGGTTAACCGCACCAGTGTTCCAGCCACCACCTGGTAAAAACAGTATTGTCACATGATACACATTCAGCCTTAACAAAACAAAAGAATCACACCATACAGATGACACACACATGTACATTATGAATATACAAGTGGCAATGCATGTGTTCTCCCTTGGCAGCAAGAATGAATGGCTATAATACATACTTAAATTTCAAAATTCCTTCAATTTCGAGACGTGATACACATGTTGTTTATCTCAGAGGCAGAGTAAGAGTGAAGGTAAAGCTGTCTCGGTGCACACAGTGACAGCTTACACTAGGTATGGAGATGCACACTTGATCAGAGCACAATGTTTCATGCATGCAGTACATGTGGACAGAACATCCGAACCATACATAAAACCTAAACGGTGCGATGTGATGATTATGTTAACACTGAAGATAATAAATTATGTCAACTTTTTAATTATTTCAAAAGAACGGTATATTGCAATACCTTATGATACAGCTTACAAGTACATGAAAGTGGCATATTCAAGACAGAAAGTTTAAATTTATTAATGAAAGGTACAGTTCATCCTAGAAAAGGCTACGAAGGACCAGAGAGGGAGAAGGTGAACAGATCTACTATTATTTTAACCTCAGTGCTAGATATGGCTGGTCTGGATGAAGGGAAAAAAATATTCCCCCCCCCCGGATTTGATCCCCAAATATTCCAGCCCATAGCAAGTCAATATACCAACTACGCTATCGTGGCTCACCTTTAAATTTATACAGCAATATTAATGTGTACCCCTTCTCAAGTCACAAAAATTTGCTCAAATTCCCATGTCGCATCATGTCATGCTAAGCTAAAATTTCAAATAACTTTTTCTTACTTCCACTCGCACCAGTGCTGTGAAGTAAGAGAAAGACTCTTCCCACCTTATACCATTCAAAGCAACCAATATATGGGAAGCGTAAAAGAATGGAAAATCAAAGACTATATGACATGGAGAGGCTAAAATCGGCATGCAGAATGTGTCACACATGACAAAATGGAAGTATCAATATACAATATACCATACATGACACAGAAAATGGTTAAGATGGATATGCACACAATCGTGATTAATGATAACATAATATTTTAATTCCAGCTGAACTAAATAACATACAATTCCTTTAATCCAGCACCCACAGGACTGCACAGATGGCAAACTACCAAATATTGTAGATTATTATGCTGTTCCTAAGTAGAGCTAAGTTCTTTTATGCACATCTGCAAAGTGACTATTAGTTTCATCATGTTTGTCTGTCCATCTGCATGAAACAACTCAGCACCCGCTGCAAAGACTTTCATGAAATTTGATATTGGCGTATTTTTAAAAAATCTCTCCAAAAAATTCATGTTTCATTAAAATCTGACATGAACTACAGGTACTTCACACGAAGACCTACACACATTTTTGATCACAACTTGCTCAACTACTCTTACAATGAGAAATTTGTCAGACAAGTTGCAGAAAAAGCAAACCACACATTTTATGTCGAATAACTTTTTCTTTCCCCGCAAAAATCGTGCCGTTTATGAGATAATGCAGGAAAAAAATTGTACAACTGGACAGGCCACAGATGACGATATGATGTGTGCACAATTGCATGCTGGATAACTAACGTTACAAACACACACTGAATATATGTAATACTTATTGCTTTACCACTGCAGCAATTGTTGTACGAACATGCTTTAATGTTACATTATAAATACGTTCCTTGTCTTGTTTGTTACTGCTCCTATACTTACGCTGCACAACTAATCAGAAGAGTATTCCATCTGGGCAGCTCCTTCAGCTGTTGGTTCCTCAAAATACAGCAGCCAGCCCTCAGACAATGTGCACTTCCCAGTGTTTTCATTTCACCACAAAAAAGATTTTTTAAATTATCACAGGCCCAGTCACAGGGTTTCTAAGGAACGCATTGCTGTAAACCACTTACAAACGCCAACTGTCTAATTGCACTAATTTTGCTCTTTCAATATCTATCCCTTGAAAATGTCCTTCACACTTACACTTGATGCCGTAAACAACCGTAACTAGTCATTCCTTCGCATTACATCACAGACAGTTGAAAATCCAATGTTGCACGAAGCCGAAATATCAGGAGTACCGGACGGAAGGAATTTTAATGTAATAAACAATGGAACACCCATCTGTTACAATACAAATTAATACAATGCATACCTGCTTTTGTGCTTCCACTATCCTAACAAGTTTCTGTCTGTAAAGCGCGTTAGATCTTCCATCAACCTCAGCTGAAGCAGTGTTCGCTATTTCTTGAATGTATGGATCAGTGATATCAGCTTGAGCTGGAGCTCCTGTCAGAACACTGGCACGCCTCTTCACCCGGTTTGCTGACAATTCCTGAAAGAGTCACCTAATGTAAGTTGCCGAAATAAACAACCAAGTTTTAAACTACTGTTTTATTTGATACATCCATACATGCAATTCTGATTATGGCTTGGTATGGATGTGAATCTCTGTTTTTCACATTGCAGAAAGAGCAGACACTGCATGTATTTGGAAGACAGTATGATGGAAATTATTTGGATCCAACAGAATAAGCAGGAAATGGATGTAGAAAATTACATGAAGAAGTTTATGGCATGTACTTCTCATCAAATGAGTGAGGCCAGTGAATGTGGTGTGGTCAGCAGGTCATAAGTTCAATAATCAGGGAATCGTGGTTTGATCCAAGCAGAAGAAGAAAGTGTTTCATCCTCTGTTTACACCAGCTCGGGGACTCGCAAAGACTCTTAACCTTTTGGCACCGGAATTATTTTTTTCAATTTTAGCACACCCTGTATATAAAATGTGAATAAAATAGGAACCAAGTATGTTAGAATTATGAAACAAACTGCATTTTGAAGAGAAAAAACGGAGAGTATATACCATGTTTAAAATATTCAGTACCTATATTTGTTGAATAAATATATAAAATGCAAAGTTTAGAGGTTAGCAGTGTGGTACGACCACTATAGGGGTTGTTAGGCGTCAAAGGGTTAATCATTGGGTACCAGGAAATACAAGGTGGTTCAAATATGACCGGGACTGATTTGTGTGTAAATCTGGCGACATCAGTCCCGGTCATATTTGAACCACCTTGTACATCCACGGGCACAAAGCAGGTAATGTGTAAAGCTCACCACACAATTCCGTGTGGTGCTGGGTTTATCAATCAGCACAGGCGTTGTACCTTTACCTCTCACATATGCCTGCAAGGGTAGCACAGCTATAACTCCACATTTAATCCCATCCCAATAATGCTGGGTTAACTGAATCAAATGGGTTAAAACAGGCAACACATGTGGCATGATGTGCACAGGTTTTGATGGCAAGCCTGAGGAAAGGGACTGCTCATAGACTGAATAGTATAAGGGAACAGAATACTAAATTAGATCTCAAAGAAACTGGATGAAAGGCTTTGGACTGGATTCATGTGTGTCAGACCAGGAACATCAGTGGGCTCTCACAAACACAGTGACAAACATTCGTGTTCCAAAAGGCGCAGAGAATTTGTTAACTGTTTAAGAACCACTGAATCTGCGAGGACAACTCCGTTCCATGGAATGAGTTGGTGTGTGGTGCTGTTATCCCTGTCTTTATCCACATATTTAAAATTTAAATATGATTTAAATGCATTTTACTACATTAGAATGGGTACAGCCTTTTTAAATTTCACTATTGCCAATGTTACGAAATGTTAAATGTTGGTGTACATGTGCAAAAATATAGTTTCAGAATATACCATATTTACTTGAATGAAATATGGGGGTTTTTTTTTTTTAAATCCGGTGCTTAAATATGTGAGATCATCTTAAAAGTCGCATATGGAGCACTGAACCACACTGTGCCAAACTGCAATGCTCTGAACAGGACCATCCAGAGTCCAACCAAGGCCTGGATCACCAATTCTTCAAATGATGACAATGAGAGAACAGAGCACGACTACAGTTATTTGACACAATGAACAGAGCATGACTACAGTTATTTGACACAATGAACAGAGCATGACTACAGTTATTTGACACAATGAACAGAGCATGACAATAGTTATTTGACACAATGAACAGAGCATGACAATAGTTATTTGACACAATGAACAGAGCACAACTACAGTTATTTGACACAATGAACAGAGCATGACAATAGTTATTTGACACAATGAACAGAGCACGACTACAGTTATTTGACACAATGAACAGAGCACAAATACAGTTATTTGACACAATGAACAGAGCATGAATACAGTTATTTCACACAATCTTCTTTTTTGGACTTCATCCTTCATCTAACTCTTTAAATAAGCATGACAATTCAGAAGCCAGCTTTGTTTCAGTCTTCAGGCAAAGCAGCACCTAAATTGGTGGACCCCTCAGATTGAGCTATTCTCAATCACTGGGAACCACAGAAACAGGAAACTTGTTAAGATATGCACTTGACAACATACCTGGTCCAAGGCAGTAACAGGAAAGGGTTACAAAAAAATTAAAAATTAAATCCAAGTCTCAAAAACCTGGACCAATCCACAAATTAAAACCAAGACCCATGAACTCTGATCACACCAGACACACAACACAAAAACCCAGAAAGCATGCATTTAAAATTATTAACACCATTAACACCATCCATCGAGAATGTACTGAATGTTAACGGGGTGAAGTAGGTTCATGAACCAAGAAATATGATATATTTGTTAACTGCAATTCGGTTGCCACCCGGTGGCAGAAGTAAGGTACACATTTACACACAAACAACACAATGAAACACAATACCTAGAACGGAACACACATAACAATAAGAATAAATAAATATAACAAAAAGAATACATAATATACAAAATTAAATAGAAGCATACAAAACATACAACTATATATAGAGTGAAACACGACGGAACCAAAATATGAAAGAAGCAGTAAAACTTCATATAGTCTGTGTATCTTCTAATAATGATAGACACCATGCTCCTAAGACCTCCACTCCACTATACTTGTCGACACTTCACTTCTTCCCACTGAAACTTCAACCATCTACACTTCACTACCCTCTCATTTGGCTTAACCCCATTTAAACTTCCTACCGCTCCATTTCACCTCACTTCACTTTGTACTATTTAGTCAATGATGATCATAACAACATGGTAGTGCATCTTACCAGAAGAGACTGTGCAGCGTTTTAAGAAGCGCTGTATAACAATGCAATGTATATGGCTGATGATGACATGTTGTGGAATGGCAGTAATGAGGATGGTGAATGTTAGGAGCGAGCGGGAGGTAGGTGGAATGCCTGTGAATATGGAGACAGTGACACTCACTGGTAAAGGAAGGTAGAATCTGACATGCTTTGTGTAATCAAGTGTATGAAATCAATAGTAAAATAAATGATCTTTAGCAGACTTTTATGTTTGGAGGATTACCTCAGATTTGGATAAATACATACTTCCTTGGCAGATATTTTATTGGGGGGTTCATCTTAGTTTAGATTCATCCTGCATTCAGGTAAATACTGCAGAGTCTGTAAACTGAGTGAGTAATGAAGTTGTTATTCTGGTGAGTACTGACATCACAGTCTTCTAATGTATGATGCCACTGCTGCCCTATTACATGTTCAGAAGTAAGAGGGGAAGTGGAGATACAGCTCTATCCATATTCAAACCCAGTTCTAGAAGGGGTGGTGGTCAGTGCCATGCCCTGGCTGCTTTACCACCAGGAAGGAGACCCAGTACTAATTGTATATGAGGCTGGGTGAGTCTTACAGGTCTGGATGGGTCCAGAAAATCTCGCCCCCCACTAGGGTTTGAAACCCGGACTGTCCAGCCCACAGCAAGTTTCTATACTGACTACACTACCCCAGGTGCCATAATTTCTAAACCTATACACAGATTCACTAAATCATTCAACTGGAACTTCTATCATGGAGAAATTAATGATATTCTTGGGTAGCATTTATTAAGATGACAATCTTCTGTGATGTAACACCATGTAGCTGGCAAGCAGGCAGGCTCCTCCAACTCTTGGTACATACACACAGAACTATGGAGCATTACCAATCCACAATACATTGTCTAAAATTGCAAATATTCATACACAAAAATATTAAACTCACCTCAGCCACCCTAGACTCAGAAGGCGAGCAATTAAATGATGTGACTTGTTGAGCATTTCCGACCCACGGTTGATTCCATATTGTGATGTGGCAAGTTTTAATCTCCTGTCAAAAACACAGACATGTTAAGTTTTCAGATCACAATGGATTTCCATGTGGGTACTTGTACAGTGTGTTAGAGAGCAGGCACAGACATGTTAAGGTTTTCATAGTGGTGACTTAGAGTACTGTAGTGAAGAACAGGATAGTCAGGTGCATATGTACAGTACTCTTCAGCCAAAAACACTTTAGCACCGCATAAAAGTGGCTAGAAAACATACCAACATTATTTAATTTATGCTTTAGTATTCTTTCCTTCATAAGAAGTTGTTCTACAGACTAGTAAAAAAGTACTACTGCAATAAAGGGAAATATCTATATAAAAAACTAAGAATTAGGTTCATTTTTTGGATCCCATTTTGTATTCTGATCCCAAGCAATTATTTCATAAGACAATTATAAAGATCAGCTACGTATATTACGATGGTAATTTGGATAAACGACTTTCATGCTAAAGAATTTTTTTTTTTCACAGTCCCATAGTGGGCCAGGTTTCACAATCACATTCAGAAACCACACTCAGTAGGATTCCTCTAGACAAGCGACCAGCCCATTACACAGACCTCTACCTGACAACACACAACACTCACAACAGACAGACATCTATGTCCCCCGTGGGATTCAAACCCGCAATACCAGCGAGCGAGTGGCTGCAGACCTTAGTCTGTGCAACTACTGGGATCAGCAAAGAAAACTTCAAAATTCATACAACAGTAGTCAAAACAGACTGCATAAAATATGGAAGTCCAATGTAATCTCCTGTTGGCACAGGTGGATTCTCTCCATATCACTTGTCTATCTCCGTGTTCTCATTACCTGTGTATTCAGGGCTTATTAAAATAACATATTCAGAAACAGCATCTTCAAAACTATGTATGAAGTTCAAATCTTCCTGTTGTTTTTGAGATACATTTCAGTTATTAAATCAGGACTGCACAGGGCATACTTTATCATGTAGTACACAGATTTTACAGGAACCTTCTTTACCATCAAACTATTCTATGACATGACGGTAGACTTGTAAATGCAACTTCATAAGAAGATTCCAGCAATTCCTATGCCAATTTTCACGGAACTCACAAAGACTATAAAACATTTCGTGCACATCTCATATACTGGACTTCACCCACTTCGCCGACTATACAGTGCCATACCCCAGCAGACCATAATCCTTAATAATAAACTGTAATTCACAAAGTTAATTCCATTCATGACATATCGCAAGTATATTTAAAGAATTCCAATTTTCTTGTTTTTCTTTTTTTACCATAGTGCTTGTATCTCAGACTATATAGCAGTGACAAACGGAGAACTGGCAAATGAATTTGGAAGGACTTTGAAAGAAGCATATGTGGCCTGATCCATGGGCTGTCACACTTGCCTGGAGTGTGAATATCCACGAAAAATTCAGCAGGACAACTAGCATTCCAGCCAAGATATGAACCAGACACCTCCTTAATACAAGTCTACAACATTACTGCAATACCAGCAAGCTCAATAATGAACTCCAACTAAACACATAACAACCAGAAACACAATTTACCGAATTCTGGTTCAGTTCACAGCTGCCATTGTTTGTGTCTCCTTTTCGTACATTACTCTCACCAAGCTCCAAAACCAGGAATACATTGTATCCAGCTACCACCTGTGGAACACAGTTATATTACATTTATAGAAATTAAGATATTACTTCACTTTAAAATGTTAGCTTAGCAGAATATACAAATAACTGCTGAATAACCTCAAAGTAAAAACAGGTGTGACTATGGTACCTGGTAGTGACTCACCAACACAAATGCTGTGTAATTTTAAGATGAGACATCCCTGCTGGTGTTAAACAATCATGAGTATACGTATTAAAACAGTTCCACACAACACCAGTTTTTTCAATTCATTCACGGCTATATGTTTCGGCTCTGACACATCATCAGGCCTTTTACAATCTTTGATGTGGTATATAATTTTTCGCATCTCAGAGTTTATAAAAAGCCTGATGACAGCTCACACAGCCAATACATGTAGATGTGAATAAATTAATAAACTTGTTTCACTACGTTTGTACCACACGTGTCTACCAAATTACTGTCTACAAATTTGATATGTATTGGACCGTGCATCATCTTGATAACTGAAGAATAAAATCCAACTAGATAACACTTATTACTTTATTATGCTTATGTTAGGCTCAACATGTTTCGGGCACCATTATGCCCATCATCAGGAGCCCATGATGATAGTGTTGGTTACCGCATAGCCCGTCCAGTTCTCGAGTTGTTGCTGGTTGGAAGTTAAGTGCAGGCAGGATCCTGCCTGCACTTAACCTCCAACCAGCATCAACTCGAGAACCGGGCGGGCTATGTGGTAACCAACGCTATCGTCATGGGCTCCTGATGATGGGAATAATGGTGCCCGTAACATGCTGAACCTAACATAAGCATAATAAAGTAATAAGTGGCATCTAGTTGGATTTTATTCCTCAGTTACTGTCTACAAGTTGGTCCAACACTATGCACATACTTCTACAGTCAAGCTATATTGACATGTTTTGGTGGTGGCCACCGCCATCATGAGGGAAGACAACACCACAGACCAAAAGACACCGCTATTAGAAGGTGTCAATCTTGTCATGCACGCATTGCCGTCATTTTGCGTTCCCCTTCAACACAGAGCTGTTTATGTCACACCTCCCTCCCAAGTACGTACTGGTGCGGTCGGCTGTACCGACAAGTCTGGAGGTCCCATTAGGCGCTGCATATGCCTGTGCTAACCAACAGAATGCATTGACCTCCTGGGTGCACTGTTCCTCCATAAGTTGCCCCTTCACCTGGTATTCTTGTATGGAGGAACAATGCACCCAAGAGGTGAACTCACTCTATCAGATCAGGTATACGCACACCCTAACGGAACCTCCAGACCCAAAGGTACAGCCCACGATGCCAGTACATACATGGGAAGGTGGTGTGCACGGGGATATGAAATATAGCGATGTGTGCATAGCGGTGCTTATTGGTCTGTGGGCTTGTCTTTCCTCATGATGGTTGTAGCAGCCACCAAAACGTGTCAGAATATAGCTTGACTGTAGATGTGCAGAGTGTCGGACAACTTAATATACATAAATTTATAAACCAGTGTTGTGTATGACTGTTTTAATACAGGGTTATTCATAAGTCCCTCCGAGATTTCCAAACTCGACTGCGCAACAACCAAGACAGACACGGCAGAAAGGAGCATATCAATAGATAGAGAATCTCTCCAAGTTTTTTTTTTTTGTACTAGGGGCCTTGGTGTACTTGCAG
>Ga0123357_10008355_pt1 | contig 12925 bp, 10 predicted proteins | sample TergutEmb28metaG_FD_89873 | JGI IMG/M metagenome (GOLD analysis project Ga0123357, IMG submission 89873) | Embiratermes neotenicus P4 segment gut microbial communities from Petit-Saut dam, French Guiana - Emb289 P4 | ecosystem: Host-associated > Arthropoda: Insects > Digestive system > Gut ...
GAAATTGGAGAATAAAAAAAAAAACTATTTGTGTTGCAATTCGTTGGAAAATTATTAATTTATTTTTTTTTTAAATTATAAAAAATAAAATTTTTTTTTATTTTTTTTTTTTTTTTTTTGGCAGCTGCATAAATTTGCTAAACCACAATTTGGAAAGCTAGAAAATGTGAGAGATAACTATACTTTACAGAGTAGTACTGAATTTCTGTAAATTGTTATGTAACACAAGGGTGAAAGATTTGTGTGTTGTAAAATAGTGGAAGAGACATAACCCCTTGTAAATACCACCATAAAACACTCATTTGGGGATCCAGGTGCTCTGGGTTGTTATGCTGTAGCGGGGTTACTGATTACAGGCATTTAAAGCATCATATTGCCTTTGCCTTCAAGGTTCAAAGCCTCCTAGAAGATATTTTTGGGCCCCTCAACCCTTGGAGATGAAGGCTTTATGTTCCATCAAAATGCCAAGAATCAGTACCTTGCTACTCAGCACAGCAACCCAGAACACATGAATCTTCAGCATCGGGGCTGTGGAAACTTTATATCTTGCATATCTTAGAGCTGGCACAAGAATGAACTATTTTAATTAGGACAGGAGTGTTATAAGTATTACAGTGAATCAGAATGAGGAAATACATAAAGAATACTGCAGATTTCAAAGGGCGTTGCATCTGCTAGCAACGAAAATTTCTGTTATTTCTCTTCTTCAGAAGGTTGTAAATATGTTATTCAAATTAGAGGTGTACGTGAACATTTTGCTTCAGAACCATGTTAACTGACAGTGGAATGAAACCTGTATTCTGTTGTGCAATTTATTTTTAAAATTCTAAGCACTGAGGCCAGGAAAAATCAAGGCATTATCATCATGTGGTATACGATGTTCAGAAATCATTTCTGAAGTTTTGAAGAGGGTATAAAATAAACAGCACATAAATATTATTTTTATAATGTTATTCACTTGTTTCAGGGTTTCATCAGTTTGCTCTTGATGAAACATGTAAACTCTTCAGATCAGTCTAACATAATATGTGCACATCCAGCATGCCAGTACATTGTGCTTGACTAATCAACAGCTTTATTTCTTTGTTTATTTTTTAAGCGAGCACTCATAAGTTAAAATATTTTAGTATATAACAAGAAAAGGAAAATGTGAACTTTTATTTCATCATTTTGTTCTCACATGTATATGAGGTGTGTCCAAAAAGTATCCATCCTTTTTGAATATCTTGAGAACTGGTCACTTGGCCTTGATGTAACTTGGCAGCCAGTCAAAGGACACCTTACTTCGCATGTGTGAATAGTTACTCTCCTGTGGGGCTAGTCACTCGGTAGTGTGATGCCGTTGACTGAGCTTGTGTACTATATGATCGTCGCATTCACAAGTCTCCTCCCTTTTAACGTCAGTTTAGTTTTGGGAAAAGCCAGAAGTTGCAGGGAGCCAAACCTGGGCTGTAGGGGGGCTGACACACCTGGGTGATGGGATGTTTTGCCAAAAAAAAAGCCTGCACAGGAGCTGTAGAATTGGCAGGTGCATTGTCATGATGAAGCTGCCAGTCACCACTTGCCCAAAACTGTGGCCATTTTCTTCTTACTGCATCCCTCAGCCGGCGAAGGACTTCGATGTAGTAATCCTAAGTTATTGTCTGGACTGGAGGAGTGTACTAGTGTTGGACAGTACCTTCGTGATGATTTAAAAAAAAGGGGGTGGGGGGGAAGGGGTTGTCAGCATTGCTCAGCCTTGGCTGCACCTCCTTCGGACGTGGTGGAGACTCAGGCGACTTCCGTTGGGAAGACTGGTCTGTTGTTTCAGGGTCATAGCCATAGAGCCATGACTCATCTCTGGTTATGACCTTTTGGGGAAATCTGGGTCTTTATTAGCAGTTTTAAGCAAGTCCTGGTCAACTTCAGCTCAAAATTCCTTTTGATCTTGTGACAGGAGCTGCTGAACATATTATGCCACCACATGTTTCTTGCCAAGATCCTCTGTCAAAATCTCTCAAACAATAGTCTGTGGAATCCCCAGTGCTTCTTCTAATACTCGCACTGTCAGTTTTCGGTTCTTGTTTACTCCTGACCAGCACACCACACACACCTAACCAGAAATTACATATGCAGCTACATTTACCACTATTTTATCATAGCGATCCACTACTGTTTGTATTTTATCATTTTAATAATTCATAACTTTAGCTGACACAACTTGTAACTCCCTGAAGATGGTGTATTAACACCAAAACATGTTGGAGTGATGTTAATATCAATTTACATTACTTATTTGTGCATATGTTGGTATAATAATAAACATTTATTAGATGGGGAATGTACGTCTAAACGTAATGCTGAGACATTTTCGCTTAATCATTGTTGCCATGAAAAAAGCTATTAGTATTACAGATTCTGAGTTTGTCTTTAGCCTTACTTATCTAGCATGAAGTGCGCATGTGCTGTGTTATATTGTCATCTGTGGCCTGTCTGGCTGTATGATATATTTCCTCGTTATCTCACAAATGGCATGATTTTTGGAAAAATATTGTTGAACAGAACATTTGTGTTGTGATTTTCCATACTACTTTTGTCTGCAACATTTCTCGTGCTAAGAAGAAGTGGGTGAGGTATTATCATAAATTTATATACGTCATTATATAAATTTTCTGTTATTCTTGTCAGATTTTAATGAAACCTAAATTTAATTGACAGTTTTGTGAAAAATACTCAAGTATTATCAAATTTCATGAAAAGCTGTCTCGTGTGAGCCGAGTCGTTCCATGCTTATGGATGGGTAGGCAGACACGATGAAGCTGATAATCGATTTTCACAATTTTGCAAATGCATCTAAAAACTGAGTTCCTGTCATTCAGGAAACACATGGTTGCCATTATAAAGAACGTGTTTCATGCTGCTTTGGGAAGTACACATGTAAATACATGGTGTGGGAAAAGTACAGAGCCTTTGAAGGTTAAAGCAGCTGGTACATATACTAATCACTCTGCTTCATTGGTTAATGTGTGATGTGATGTCCTTTGTAATTAGCTGATTGGACCATTTACCTTTGAGGACAGTCTTACAGGTGACATGTAAAATTTTTGTAGAATGAATTTTCCCACCTTACAGAAGATATTCTGTTATAAATCTGTCTCATGTTTACCTACAGTATGATGGGTAACTTCCATATTTCAGTCAGTGTAGAAGTGTTAACCCTCAGTATCCAGTTGGGTGGATTTTCGGTGGAGTCACCCGTAACCACCATGACCCTTCATCTCTTCTCACTAGATTTCCAGCTGTGGGCAAAGTGAAAATCGTGGAGTATGAACAGACATTTAAAGGATGCGGTTGTTGCAAGATGCCTAAATGTTTGTGAAGGGTTTTTTTTGGCGTAGACATTCATTAATAAAGCAGATCGTAATACATATCCAAGCTTAAGGGTGCCACGTTTAACATTCTATGTTGTTTGATCTGTACAGTGTGAGAACTGGTTCTGTAATACACCCTACATATATGCTAATTATTCATGAACTTCAAGTATATGCACTGTGTAATTATTGAGAACTTGTTGTTTGTGAGGGGATATGATGGGATAAATGAACGATAAATGTATGTTGAAATAGAGTTGGGAAATTATGGTTAGTATAGAAACTGGGCTGCAGGCTGGACAACAGAGGAATCATGGTTCAATTCCCAGTAGGAGCAAGAGATTTTCTTATTTTCAAAGCTCTGAGGCTGGCTCTGGGCCTCACCCAATTGGCTGTCCAGAGCTTCTTTCCAGGGAGTAAAGTGGCCAAGATGTGAAGCTCACCTGTCATGTCCAGCTTGAGCTGAGGGTTAAGAACGTGTGGAACCATATGTTGACCCCCTACCTGTGCTTATGCCTCCATGGCATGAAGCATAATCTTTGTCTTCCTGGAGTGGGTATTTCAATGTTGGCACATGGTTAATGAAAAAACATGCGTATTATTGGACAGAAAAAGCTAAACTTGTGAAATAAATAGCATTGCATGGAAAATGAAGCAGAAATTATGCACCACATCTTAAAAATACAGTAAATTTTCTTGTTGGCAAAAGATGTAAATGAGTTTCTAGGGAGTAATTTCCTATATGCATTTGCATATGTGATTGCAGGCCTTTAAAATGTTAGTTAACCTTTTGACGCCGGAATTTAGTGGCCGTTCGGCTATTTAAAGGGCTCACTGCGTGGCCACTTTAGTGGCCGTTCAGCTATTTAAAGGGCCCACTGCTCGTCCACTTTAGTTGACGTTTGGCGCTAAAAGGTTAAGCACAAGGATGACTTGTGTGACTTCAGAATATATTTTTGAGTTTCTTGTAAACGCTGTTCGTATTTCTGAACCATGAGGACCTAATTTCAATTGGACCATTCAATTTTTAACAAGCATCACCTCAAATATTGAATGGAAAGTAGATTTAAATTTAGGGTTTTCTATAGGTCTCTGTGAATGGTGAAGCAATAAACAAATAGACACTTGTTTTATACTAGTTTGGTTCTTGGCTTGCAAGCTAGCCATCTTTCTGAAATGTAATTAAACGAGTGTATTATTATTTCATTAATTTTATGTAAAACTGTGGTTTGGTTGTAACAGGTCCAACCAAATTTAAATTTGCGGAATATATCTTGAAGGATGGATATTAGGCCAAACTGAAACTCTTATAACTTACCAGTCACACTAAATGAATTTAGAATCATGCCTTACTTAGTAGGTCAAATGAAGGCCGTTCCTACCTATATTGGTTTTTGTTTCATACTTAAGCCAGCATGGAGAAATAACGTGTTTGCCAGAATATATGATACTACCTTTCTCAGTCTCCTTTTTCAGGAAAATACCTATGCAGAAATTGTTTAACTTTGTATACAATTATAATGTGGCTCACGTACTCCAAACCTCTATTTTTCAGGTGAGGAATTGTGTTAAGATTGTTTTATATTTGGGTAAATATGATAGTATCTCAGGATGTTCAGTAGAGTAGTGCAGCACACACACTTATCAGGCTTGCGTTTAATCTTTTTATTAAGAAGTGACAGCCTTATCCTCTTCTGTAATCTTTCTTCCATCAAATAATTCATTTTATATATCATTATACCCTAAAGGTCAGACTTTTTCTGTAAATGATCTGAAATAGCAGAAAATTACTCTCCTTAAATGTAGCCACAAGGACAGGCAAGATGCCATTTAAAGTTGTCAAGAATGTGAGAAAACAGTTCTGTCACTGTCGGCCTCATTTGTTTGCTTGCCTTACTTTGTGTGGGATGTTTTTGATTGTGATGCAGCATCTATAGAACCATATGATGGATTCCTTTTATTATTTCCTCATGTCTCCCAGCATTTAAAGTGTTTCTTCCAAAGGTAAATGGTGTCGTCACTAGATTTTAATATACAAAATTACATCTACTTAGGGTTGAAAGTCACAACGTCTGTTGCTATTGACCTTTAGGTTGCAGTGGATGCAGACAGGAAATTGTGAGTAAAGAAATTTGGTAACTGAAATTGATAGTTTAAAATTTTCTTTTCGTAGCAGAGAATGAGGTTATTTAAAATAAATGTAGATGTGTGGTCTGTAATTCTGATTGGCTTTGAAGAGTTGAAGTTTTGATTCAGTATTGCAGTGCCACAGAAAATTTTGTGTTAAAGTTTCTATTTAATACAGTTTAAATTATGAACACTTTCTGCTGTGCCAGGAAATTGTGGATTTGTGAATCTTTTCAACTGTATGAGATTTACAGTTCTTATGACAATGAATATTAAATTATGGTCTTGGGGTTGTGACACCGTGTTGTCTGGTGAATAGCTTATGCACCAGAATACACTGCATCACATCCCTGGATATCATAATTATAACTGATGGTTAACTGACAATATTTTAATTAAAATTGCCAACAATGGTAACTACTGAATTATTAAATGTTAATAAAAATCCAACAAGATGCAACAGTATGCAGATATTTATATACTGCAAAGTCACTCTGCATGTTTCGGGTGTCACAGCACCCATCATCAGGAGTAGAGTGACTTTGCAGTAAATAAATATCTGCATACTGTTGCATCTGGTTGGATTTTTATTAACATTGAATTACGATACACGGAACCATGAGCTTAAAATTTACTGAATTATTACTTTGTGTCTGGGTTTTTCAGAGTAAAATGGTACACTGAAATAGGCATTATTTAAGTGGGCCATGTATCTGGGAGTTCAGGTTCTTACAGCTGTGAATGTGTATATTCCAGTCCTCACAGTAGGTGCATGCCAGAGTGTACTGCTTCCATTTTTAGGGTAGAAGTGGGATACAGTGTGTTCCTTTGAAATGCAAGTAATCACCTGTGAGGCTGTGTGTGTAATATGCAGCCCATCGATACAAAATTTATTCAGAGTGACAATAGGATGTGTAAAAAAGTGAAAAAAATATAAAATGTATGAACGTTACAATACAGTGCCAAATAATTCCAAATGTAGGAGCTGCAGGTTCTCTGCCAATGATGTGTCTCAGGTTGAGATGCACAAAAGGTGCAGTGTGCTGTAATCAGTTGCATCAGTAGTTGATTGGTGAAGCTCATGTTTGTTGCAGCATGAAGATGACAAGGACATAAAATCATTTACATGGAAGTTATAAAATAAGAGGAGATGAAAGTTCCATTGCTTGGTTGCAGTAATGGAAGGACAGTTGGACCTATGTTTCAAAAAAATTTGTAGAATGAAATTGATGTCATTAGTATTTTTAAACCAAATGTGGCACTTGCAAATGTTGTTTGGGATCTGGGGATCTTGGCTATAGTGGGAGGGCCAGGAAACAGCATGGATAAAAATTACTGTTATTGAATAGAGAATTATATACACTACTATTCAGAGAGTACAACAAACACAAATGTGGGATTTATAAACTCACAGGGGCATGACAAACGATAGATGAAGAAGAGGATTTGAAGCATGAATCTACAGCTTGGTAGATCCTTTCGGGGCATGATGTGACTGGCATTGGTATCATCAGTGAACTTGAAAGACCACAATGCTAAGTCACTTATGTGTACTATTAACATGGAAAGTGAAGAAGTCTCATTCACTAAGGCTTAAAGGTGGTAAAAATCTTACAAATGCTGGTACTGGTTGTGTATTGGTGCCAAGTGGATTTTGTATGGAATGGATTGAAGTAAGTGATTAAGGAGGTAGGGGTGCTTTGTTATGAAGAATCCGAGATGCAGACTTGTGACTTGATTAAGTTTTAAATTTGTTCTTAATTATCTGCCTTGTGGTTAACACCAGGGAATGTGTGCAATTTAAGGATGTTTGTAAGAAATTATTTTTCATGCAGAAGTTATTTCCATGATCAAACCTAAACATAGAGTTACAGTGTTGACCACCATTCATGACGTTGTATAGTTATCTGCAGATGCCTCCATACCTGCCAGTCATCTCCTTACTCCACAGTATATTATGATAATATGTGCAATTGTATGATGTGTAATTAAGTTTCTGTCTTGTTTCAGGTGTCCTAGTATCAATGCCAACTGCTCCAGTGGTGGCAGCATCTGCCTCGTTAAATCCACAAATGAACAGCAATAATAAGAATGGTTTGTCAGGTGAGAGACTGTATTACTAGCATGTTGTACTGGGGCATGAAATTGAGTAGTTAATGTCAGGTAGTGCCAAACATTTCTTGCTTGGAACTTCCCCATGATCTGTAATCATTGTGATGAAGGCAAGGACAGCTTAAATTTGTACCCTGATTCAGAAGGCTTTTGGGAATGAGGCAATGGGCTGTACACAAATTAAGGAGTGGTTTAGGAGGTGCAAAGAGGACAGACATCAGTCAAGAGTGATGAACATTCAGGGAGGCCCTCCGCAAGCAGGAACCAACTGATGATTGACCAAGTGCGTTTTTTACATGCTGGATAACCTGAGAACAATTAGAGAGCTCTGTGATGTGTTGGAGCTTTCATTTTGTTTGGTACAGTCCAATATGACTGAAGATTTGGGCATGAAACATGTTGCAGTGAAATTTATCCCAAAACTACTGACAGTCAAGCAGAAGACATGACTTGCCATAGCCAGAGATTTGCTGCAGTGTGTTGATCAAGACATGAACTTCATGAAGACAGAAATTACCAGTGATGTAGCTTGGGTCTATGGGTACAACCCGGAAACAAAACCCAGGCATCACAGTGGAAGACTCTGGGATCTCCGAGACCAAAAGAGGTACACCAAGTTCAGAGCAAGGTGAAAGTAATGTTGGCAGTTTTCTGCGATCACAAAGGTTCTCTTTCACCATGAGTACACACCAGATGGTCACACTGTTAACAAGGAGTACTGTGTTCTCTGTCGACTGCATAATGCAGTGCAGTGCAAACAACCTGTATCCTGGAAGCGAGGTGACAGGAAGCTGCGCCATGACAATGCCACCGCCCACTCCTCCCACCTTGTCCAGAACTTCTTGGTTAAACATCAGATCCCACAAGTGCTGCAGTCCCACTGTTCACCATGTGACTTTTCTTTATTCCCAAAGGAGAAATATGCAGTTGAGGAGGAATAGGTTTCAAGACACTGAGAAGATAAAAAACGCCATGAGGCAGCTCTTGTCTGCTTACTGACATGGGTATCTTATGTGTGTCCTATGTACAGACATGGCCACCGTCTTCTTATTGTTCCAGGTGAGAACTCTGTGTCCCTGAAATTTTGATATAATGTTCTCCTTTTCCCAGTATTTCTGCTTGCACTGAAGAAGGAACATTTTTTCTGTTGACATGTAAGATATCAATACTGTCTGTTTCCTTTGATTTGAAGAAACATGTAGCCTGTCCACAGCAGTGTCTTTGCTTGCCATAATCAGCTTCTGGAAATTTTTGTTCACATGTTAAAGAATTGAATTGGTATTGAAAAAGTTTGGCAAGCCCTTAATATTTGTTTGGTATGAAATTGGTCTCTGTAAAATTTGCATGTCATGAAAAAGGCTGCAACAGAATATCTAATCATTCCACAGAAACATACTGTCATTTTCTGATTTCAGATCAAAATATGAATGCAATGACTGTGACGTTATATCTTATGTAGACACCTCAGTTTCCTTATTTGGCAGGCCCTGTGCTTTCCCCCAACAGTAGTGTTAATACAAAGCATTCAATTTTGTTTGTTTGTTTGTTGCTACTTTAAGGCTGCATGTGACTGTGGTTTTTAACTTTGTGGCTAGAAGCCATGGGAACATAATGTGCTCACAAATATACAGTGTATGACAAACCACAGGTGGTGTTTTTAAATTCCTGATATACCATCTACAGAAGCCAAGCTGAAGGGCCAGTTTAATTTGTGTTCCTAGTACCTCATTTTAATTAACTATTGAGGAGGTCTGTGCTGGCCACAGTTCTTTCTGAATAGTTTCAGAAAGAACAAAAGTCAGCAGGTACTAGTAAAATGCCGTTCTCTTGAGCTTCCTGCTGATCTTTCAGCCACACAGGCAGGGATCCACAGTTTTCAAATTTTAAGTGCCAATGTGGTGACTTAACCCTTTCCCCGTTCAATTTAAATCGCTAGTGCCTGGGCAGAAGAGCTGAGTTTTTTCACGGGACATTTAAATTTACGTACTAAACCAGAAACGCTTTAGAGCGTTTACAGGGGGAGGGGACTTTTAAATCCCGAGCGCTTTGGAGCGTTAGGGAGGGGAAAGGGTTAAAGCAAGTTCCCTATTGACAGCCTACAGTTCTGAACTGTGAGTCTGTCGTATATGGTGTTGCCTGCTCAGTGCATGTGAATTGATACACAATTTTGTTTGTGAGGGGAAAAGTGCAGTAACCATGCTGCAGATGGTAGGCATTATGTTCAAAATTTAGTTGCCCGGTTGTCCATGCACCCAGGATTTTGTACCCCTGTACCCAGACAGATTATAGTCATGCACATGCAACTTAACAACTGCAAGATTTTGTCATATGATTTAACTGTATCATTGCACTACTGTTGTGTTGGATATAAATTGGAGCTAATTAAGGAACAAGTTAGGAATGGAATACAGAACATAACCAGTGTGGCACTAGTTTTCTGTTGGTGAATACAAATGTGTAATGCTATCTTGTAAATACCATAAAAGTGATGATTGTAGGCAGCTTCTGATAACTGTTTGTTTTTTAAATGTATCTTCAAAATTTTGTGCAGCAAATGCACCAGAAGTGAAATCATGTGAACTCAACGTGAATACAGAAATTCAATCAAGACTTTCCTATATTTTTTGATACCAGTATTCTGCTGGAAGGTACACACAGTTTTCTTCATGTGTAAGGTAACAAGAAGAAACTACTCTAAAACTATTTGTGTTTGAATTAATGCTGTAGTGAATGTTTGTGCCTTACTTCTACAGTTAAGAGATCCATTTGTGCCCATGTACGGGTATTGTTAAAAATGCTAAATCTAAATTAAGTTAAGAGTAAGTCAGAAATTTTTAAAGTCCTTTATTTTATTCCCAAGCTCTTGTCTGTCATATACAGGGTGATTCTGTTGCTAGAGGCCCCAAACTATTGTTTATAAAAAATTGTGTTATTGAGATAATGACTTGAAAATTTATATACACACACCAGGAACGATGCAAAACAGGACCTGCTCATAATCGATGTTGAAACTGGTCTTCTTTCACATCCAAGCACACTTGAATGCGTTTCTCCAAATTCTGGAATATCTTTCACAAAGTGTCGATGTTGATGGCCTGAATCTCTTGGCGTACAGCATCTTTGAGTTGTTCGATTGTGCGGGGTGTATTTTTATACTCTTTGCCCTTCAGTAGGCCCCAAAGAAAGAAGTCAGCAGGCATTAGATCAGCTTCCCCTTGTCTCTAACTTTTTAACCAATTTCTGGATGCAACACTTCGATCTTTCACCAAATTCCGTTCTAAATGCCATCTGGCATGCTTTAAATGAACCTGTTTGCCAGTATTTACGTACGAGAAACCCGCACTGTTCGACTGTATACATAGACAATAGTTTGGGGCCTCTAGTAAGGGAATCACTCTGTATATCATACAATTGAAAGCATTCCTTAGGTTGCTGTATCCATTTTTGCTGTAGAAGTTTCCTGGACTGTTGGAAGCAGTGTGTGAGACCAGGTGTCAGAGGCTTAATTTTGAAGTATGAATTTTCCTTCCAAAGTGCTGTATGTGCCAATCATGCCTTTCAGCCACAAAGATCACAAGACAATTTTTGCGTGGTGCTCAAATTAATGTATTTTATTTTTATATTCAAAGCATCTTTTGAGTGTTTTGATTGCATAAACATAAGAAAAACATTTTTGCTTTTGTGTGCAATTAGGTATACCATCACCTCTGCTAGGTGTGACATCAAATGAAGGTGAAATAGCTGCCACTCCAGGCCACCAGAAGCAGCAGTTGCAGCAGCAGACGCTGACACAACTAAATGGCATGACCTCAGCCAATAATGCAAATACCACTAATACCACTTTGGCAAACACAAAAGAGAAAACTCCCATGTGTCTTGTCAATGAGCTTGCAAGATTCAATAAGGTGAGCACCCTTTATCAGTCATTTCAGGATTGTTCCTGAAAGGAAGGGAGCAGTGCATGCTATTTGCAGGAAACTTTGTGCAGAATAACTAACTGAAGGACAACATTCTATAGTTAATCAGGTAGTCAGGAAATTTTGTGTGAGATTAGAGGTTCATGTGGGAATTCAGTAAGTAGGATATGGTCTTCAGGGATGTGATGCCCTGTAGGCTGGTAGAAATTTGCCAACATTTTGGAGGACATTGCACCAACTTTCTGTGAAGTGCTGGGAAATTCCTACCAGTCATATTCCATAAGACAATATAAACAAACTGTATGCTTTTGTTAAAACAAGTTACATTGTATGGTTGCTCGATTTATGGGACATGTTTGACTGAGTGAAACTAGACACTGCTGCTTTTCAGTTCCTTCTCCTCTTCAGAAAGTATCCTGTGTTTGGATTGCTTGACCTGGAAGATGAAACAACTATGATCCTTCAAAACGCTGGTGACTATTTACCCATCAACATGGTGAATATCCCAGAAGACTTGTAACTTGAAGTAACACCACTGAGAGAACCTCAAATCTCAGACATTGTTATTCTTGTTTGAATAGATACTTTGAGCCTGTACTCGTGTGTGTGTCTGAGAGAGAGAGAGAGAAGGTGCGTGCGCGCGCTTGCATGCTCTTAACACTACATGCAATGTCACAGGAGCAGTTTGTACCTTACTTTTGTGTTACATTCATGCCTTTTCAATACACTGTGTTGTTATTCAATTTACAGTTAAAATAAAAATACAGAATGTGTTACATTTCAAATGATAAAATTCAATTCAATACTGCATATTGTTATTGTGATCTAAAACTTACAACAGAAAAAAAAAAGCCAGGGATTTTTTTTCTTGTGTTGGAAGGTTTAGTGTTTGTTATAGAAAAAGATATATTTATCTTGATAGGATGTCTTGTTAGCTGTTTAGTTATTTTTTTGTTGTATATTGATAAAAACTTGATAATTCATTGTCATTGTTGGCATATTTTTGTGTGTAGTTTTCTTATGACACTGTCAGTTAAGAATGTTATAAATATAATATTTTTGTTCTGTGTGTACTTAGCTAGAGAAATGAGTAAGAATTTAAGTACATATTTGTTTTAACAAATCAAAATTCTATTCCGGAAGAAATTAAGAGCAGATTCAGGTCAGGAAATGCTTGCTATCTTTCAGTGCAGAATCTTTTGTCTTCTAGGTTGCTATCCAAAAATTTAAAGATTAAGATATACAGAACTATAATTTTGACTGTTGTTTTGTATGGGTGTGAAACTTGGTCGTTACCATTGAGGGAGGAAAGGAAGCTGAGGGTGTTTGAGAATATGGTGTTGAGGAGAATATTTGGACCTAGGAGGGACGAGGTAATGGGGGAATGGAGGAGATTGCATAACGAGGAGCTAAATGATC
>Ga0123357_10008356_pt1 | contig 12924 bp, 4 predicted proteins | sample TergutEmb28metaG_FD_89873 | JGI IMG/M metagenome (GOLD analysis project Ga0123357, IMG submission 89873) | Embiratermes neotenicus P4 segment gut microbial communities from Petit-Saut dam, French Guiana - Emb289 P4 | ecosystem: Host-associated > Arthropoda: Insects > Digestive system > Gut ...
ATAACCGCAAGGGTCAAAAGCCCTAACCCCACCAGGAAAGGAAAAACCCCCGGAAGCCTTGCAGAAACGAGCGCCATTCAAAAAAATAAAAACGTGGCCGGTAAACAAATTTCCCCCCCCCCCCCCCCCCAAGGCAAGGCGCCGAAGGAAATTCACGCCATTCTGAAAGCAGCATTAGGGGAACATGCACAATCGTATGCCACCGTCAAAAACTGGGTTGCCCTGTTTAAACGTGGTGATTTTTCCACCTGTGATGTGCCTCGTCCTGGACGACCTAAAACAGTGACCACCCCGGAGATTATTTATCAAATTCACAAGCTAATCTTGGGAGACTGCCGGATTTCGGCTAAATCAATAGCTGAGCAACTGGGCATCTCACGTGAGCGGGTTGGGTCCATCATTCATGAAGATTTGGACATGTGGAAGCTCTCCGCGATGTGGGTCCCGAAATGCCTGAATGTGGATCAAAAACGTCAATGGAGCCAGTCGTCTGAGCAACTTTTGGAATTTTTTCTGTGTGATCCAAACGATTTCCTGTCGCGATTGGTGACCACGGACAAAACATGGTTATATCACTATGACCCAGAGACAAAGCAACAATCAATGGTGTGGCAGCAAAAAAATCCGAGTGAAAAAATCCGCTGGGAAAGTTCTCGCCTCGATTTTTTGGGATCAAGACGGCATCCTCCTCATTGATTATCTTCCAAAGGGCCAAACTATCAACGCGGAGTATTGCCCATCTCTGCTGGTGCTATTGAAGGACATTTTGAAGGAAAAACGCAGGCCGCGGGAAGGTCACCAAAGGGATCTTGCTCTTGCACGACAATGCCCCGGCTCACCGGGCACTTGCAAACCAGAAGAAACTGGCCTACCTGGGCTTCCAATGTCTTGAGGGTACCCTATTCTCCGGATCTGGCCCCGTCGGACTACCACCTCTTTCCTGGACTGAAAAAACAATTCAAAAATCGTCACTTTTCGTCCGACGTGGAGGTCATTGCTGCCGCGGAGACCTGGTTAGACGGACAACCTTCTGAATTTTGTGTGGCTTGCAGAAGTTAGAGCGACGGGCTAAGAAGTGTATTGAGCTTCGTTGGGAGTGTGTTGAATAAATCCCGAGTTTGGTCGCTGTAGCTTGTGTCCTTCCTAGACGGGCTAAGGACTTATCAGCACCCCCTCGTACATGAATTCGCTGCATTGAGCAGCATCCTTCTTGGGAAGCCAACAGTTCCTCAGTTAGTCTAGGAATTCCCACATTTTATGGAACCTGAAAGTTCATTACCGTGTTCTCAAGAGCCCGTCACCTGAACCTACCATCAGCCAGAAAAATCCAGTCCACTCTACCAGCCTAGATCTTGAAAGTCCATTTTAATACTATTCTGCTATCCAGGTCTAGGTCTTCCAAGTGGTTCCTTCCATGGGTTTCCCTGTCCGCACCTTTCCTCTCCACCATACCTGCTACATGCCCTGCCCATCTCATTCTTCCCGATTTGATCACCCGAACAACACTGGGTGAGGAGTAGAGATCATAAAATTCCTCATTATGCATTCTCCCACAGCCCCTTGTCACCTCGTCCCTCTTAGACCTAAATACATTCCTCAGCTCCCTATTTTCGAACACCTCAGCCTTTGCTGCTCCCACAATATGACAAACCAATTTATATCAGTTCACTCTTTCAGAAAGTATTTCAGACCTATTTTAATGTTATCCTGGTTTACTCCTAGGTTCCCTACGTGATACCATCAGACGAGGTGTTGTAACCAAACATTTGTCAACCACTGCTTCACCCCTTGCTTTTCTTTCTATGATATTTCCTCTGCCCACCTTGCCTTGCTCTTAATCGTTGTCTAGTCAATAAAAAATTTACTTCGACATTTGAGTAAGCCACCATTTTGCACAACGCGTTGACCCTAAGCCAAGTATTATCAGCATTAAAAAATACCTGCAAGCAAAAATGGTGATTCCTACGGACTATCATTAAAGTAAAGTAAAGAGGTAAAGTTGTCCCTGTATACACTACGAAAGCATATAGCAAATGTAAGGATATAACTCCACTTATTCTTAACCTCGGCAGTTGATGCGGTGCGTACGTACTATAAGGGCGGCAGGAGCGGTAAAGATTAGAATTCAATCTAACTGGCAATGTCTTGCTTAGCTCCCGGTCTTCGGACAGAGTCATTCTTTATCATCACTTAAAACTGTTCCCGATTTTTTAACACTTTCGATTTGAATGAGACAAACCAGAAGGGACGGATAATACTAAGGTTTAAAGATGGGTTCCGACGATAGATATTGTAAATTCAGCTCATTTACCTTCCGAACTGCATTACGTTGGATATGTCGCGCCAAATAAGAATATGGTAGCTTTGACACAATACCACGAAGCACAGAGTACATAATTTTCGATGCAATTTGGACCTGGTAATGAGTAGTTCATGTTGGCTTCCATTGTACCCTGAGGCATTTGCATTCCACAGGGCTGTCCACAAAAGTTACGTGCTGTCTCTTTCTAAATCCCATCACTGTCTTGTAAATCTCGTCTCCTTACACCTGTTTCTCTACCTTACAGAAAGTCTTGCATATTATATAAAATACACACGTGACTGACCTTACCTCTTCAGATGAGGCGAACCACTTCATAATCACAGCTACAACTTGAACAATTATGTCACCAAAAACCCAGATCACTGCCTCTCTATTTTATTACCTATGTAACACAAACATGCTACCACAGCGCGTGGATGTCAACTCAGAGGTGTAACACACCGTCGCAACCACAGATCATACAGCCCAGCAGTGTAGGACACATTCAGGTTGTGCTCTGCCATCTTGCGACAGCCCTCTGAACTGTGGGCAGGGGACAGCCGCGTTTTACAATACAGATGGCAACAACAACTTGTGATAGGTAAAATTACGAAGTATAAGGCACAACATTATTGTCTTCTTCATGGTATCATTAACATCAGTTTTCAACGCCTAGGTGCAGGTTGTAAATAAATTTAAAATGAATCTTATGGAAGTGCAGTGGGAAAGAGTGTACTGGATTCGTGCAGATCAGCACAGGCACTAGTGGTGGGCTATCTTAAAAATGGTAATAAACTTGTGGGTACCTACACACACTAGCAGATTCTTAGATAGCTGAGCGACTATTCTCTGGTCATGAAGACTGTGCTACAGAGTGTCAATGAATTAAATGAACATAACTAAGCAACAGTATTATAGATATGAATACATACGAATAACTACTCAACGATGGTTCTCGCAATGCCATTTCACGGAATAATATTTCTGATTTATTAGCCACATGCACCTATACAACAAACTTTCTAGTCGTATATTGAATCCCTTTACCTGACATCGTATAATAAAAAGGGAACATATATATATATATATATGTACTTAACTTTAATCGACGTTGTGAAAAGGAAAGGGGAATTAAAGAAATGATAATTTAAATTGTAAGTGGGAGAGCCTGATCATGAAAAGCATATATTCCGTAAATAGGTGGATTCTCCTAAGCCCCTTGAATATATAGATGTCATACATACGTATGTCCGGGCGAATAGTCGCAATGGCCGCCCCTACAGAAATTATCTTTAAAAAATCGCAATCATTTCAACTTTCCTTTTATCTGGCTCCATAATTTAAATTTCTGCGCAAAACATGAAATTTTAACATTTAAAATAGGCCTATTCATTCTACCGCCAATTCTGCCGCCTATAGAGGCAACAGCACTCGTCCATTTCTAGTTATGATGTGTACATAGGAAGACTTTTAAAATATGTATGTAACTGTGTTGTATTTGTATGCTTTCTCTATAGTGTAAACATCTAATTCCGGCCTTCTTTGCATTTTCTGTTGTGTCTTGATATCAGAAATGAAACATGCATAAAATAATACTTGTTCCACGCCTTAACTAGGACCCACGTAATGTATAAATATATATATATATATATATATATATGCCTTCAGTTATTTAATGTGAACTCTTCTGTCAAGCAACATACATACATACATCCTCTGCTTTCCCTCTAAGCAAGATAAACAATAACGTGTAAAATCAGAATGTAGTATTACGTAGTTGTAATGGAGCATGCTTAAATAAATAAATAATACATACATACATACATACATACATGCACTAGTATAACCAGAATGCATTCGCTTGCACGGTTAAGTTACTGACTTTTCTGAGATCCTTACTGTCAACATTTCACGATGTGGTGACTGTCTAACCTTACTGGCCACAGGACCATTCGGTTCAAACCATCACTTCGCTCTGAAGATGTGGACAGCAACGACCTCGAAGCGTTACCATGATGCTACCATGCAGAAACAACATGCGCTCTAAAAGTATGCCGCGTACAGACAGCCTGCGGACGGCTATACCGATAACACGTAGTTTTCTTTCTTACTCCACGGAGTAAAGAACTTCCTGAGAAGCTAAAGAGTTCTCAGCTAATCAAGGAATTCCCCACATTTTATGGAACTCGAAGGTTCACTGCCACGTTTGCAAGTGCCCGCCACCTGTTTCTATCGTCTCGTTTCCTGGTTTCCGAATAATCTTTTGGTTGCTGAAACCATAACAGGATTACGTCCGTCCAATTGGTTCGACTCCTGCCACCTAGTGATGACTTCTACTACTGCTTGAATGGTACGGATGTGGTAATAATCCGATCCATGGTAATCTGTGCTTATGACCAACAGCACGCATTTGGTAGGGGGGTGTTGGTAATTGTGTCCGGTACACGTCAAGTTTCATGCGGTGTTTCTACGACTCAGGATTGACAATTGTAAGAGGAAACACGTATTGGTAGTAAATTAAAACAGCCTGTTCATTATATTTATCGAGCCACAAGGAAGAATCAAAATGGGTACGAAATATAAAGTGTCTTTCCAAAACATTAGACTTGCTCGTGCTGACATTACATACATATAACGACTCATGGAGTTAATTTAGGCTATCATTAATTAATTTTAATGTAAAAATATTTACTGGACACAATGTGGGAAAAGTAAAGTTGAATTACAAATGCCATTAGAACATGTTGCAAAATTTCGTTCGATTATGCCTCGAAGTGTTTGATAGATCAACCCGCTAGAATATAGGTTAGGTGTTTGCATTTCCAATTAAGTTCATTCGTATTTTTGTATTGTTTTGATAGGAGGGTTATTGAGTTACTTTCGGAACCTCCTTGGAAGTCGGGAAATGAGAATCCTCATACTTGGATTAGATGGTGCTGGCAAAACGACTATACTTTACAGGTGATGAGTTTGTATTGATTATACTATGTGAACACTCAGTATTTTTATTTTTGTTGAAACTGCACGTTTCAGTCGTACTAGAAGACAATAAAGTATTTAATATTTTAATAGCTTTCCTTAGTATTATGGTAGTAGAAGTTGTATTCAACAACATTTGAATAGTTTAGATCAGCCTGACCATAATAAAGTAATTGTATAACACTCTTCAGTTCCCGTTTATACTCGGATATTTCAGATTACAAGTTGGTGAAGTAGTCACAACAATTCCCACAATTGGCTTCAATGTGGAACAAGTGACGTACAAAAATTTGAAGTTCCAAGTATGGGATCTTGGAGGACAGACAAGTATAAGGTATGGAGCCATATCAGACAACATTTACAGAAGCTGCTTACATTTGTATTGTGAAACCCATCTGAGTGCAACACATATCTCCACAAACTGTGATTTTAACAGCCTGCATAAGTCAGTTCTAGCATCCACGCAATGTGAATCATTCAAGAATTTAGTATTTCTTTGGAATGAAATATAACACAGGTTGATTTGAGGGAGAAGATGGGGAAGGCTATGGCCTAAAAACTGGCTGAAGCACCATAGGAGAAGGAGAAGAGTATAATTTGGCAGTTAGAGACCTTTTCAGATGTTTATATCACTCTGTTCCAGGCCCTACTGGCGTTGCTATTATTCCAACACAGATGCTATCATCTATGTAGTGGATTCTGCTGATAGAGACAGGATAGGCATATCAAAGGATGAACTTCTGTATATGTTGAGGGTAAGTGTTTATCCCATTTCAAAATTTTTCCCAGTTATTGGCTTCTCCACTTGCTAATGATCAGTTTCCTCATTCTCCACGTGAATGCCAGGACATTTCTGTGAAATACACCATGATCACTTTCCAAATCCTTACATACTTGCCATTTGTGATTATCCTCCCACCTCATTTGATGCTGTATAATCTGTGTAGTTTAAACAGCATCATTACATAAGATTTATAAAATTTTGACAGGTTCTATGGCAGTTAAAACAAAACCACAAAGCCGTCTGGTAATATTCATGTATTAACTTGACTGTTATAGGAAGATGAACTGCAGGGGGCAATATTAGTGGTGCTTGCCAACAAGCAGGACATAGAAGGATCTCTGAGTGTTGCTGAAGTCCACCAGGCACTGGGACTGGATGCTCTCAAGAACCGAACATTTCAAATATTTAAAACTTCAGCTACCAAGGGAGAAGGATTAGACCCTGCCATGGACTGGCTGTCAAATGCTCTTCAGAATCGAAAGTGATAAACCTAGTGCCAATCTACAACAGACTACTTCAATTATTATAATTTTAATTACATGCACAGAGCTGGCTGATGTTCAAAACATTCGGGAAGGGATCTTAATTATGTATTGTAGCGTGTAGGTGGAGTGGATTCAAAGAGGGTGGATTTCTCAAGTGAAGTTGCTGGCATGGCTAAGAGGGGGACAAAAACAGTCCCAATAAGTCACACAATAAAGGATATGCATCTCACATGTTACAGTGGAATTGTCATCAAGTGATTGTGCCTCTTGATCTTGTGGGCCAATTGACCTGATTTAGATGTTTCAAATGTCATGTTCTGACCATAATGTATGGTCAGTCAATTAACAAGTTGCTATATATGTGATCTAGGTAATATGGAAAAGTTACAATCATATTTTAAGAATATAAATTTCCATACCAGAATGTACATTTTTCACTCATCCTTTGCTCTTATTTCTACCATGAAGTTACATGTACAGAACTTCATGGTAGTGTTCTTCAGGTAGTTGGTAGTTATTCTGCTGATCAAGAAACCCTTTGCCTTTATTCACCACCAGGCCCTGTTCTGTCTCAGTTCACTCTATTTTACATCCTCACAGTTTCCTGTTTAAAAAGTTCACTGTTTCTCTATCTCCATGCATCTGTTAATTTGAGTATTTACATGACTATTTAACTAATTTTGTCTGTAAAATAAGTTAGCAGTTGATTAACTTCACCATTACACACTGCTTCGCAAACCAGTTACAAAACATACTCTTGCAACGAAGATTTGTGTCGACATTACTATGCACAGAAATGAAACACTAGGACACTGCCACTCTAAATTTGCTATGACACTTTTTTTGTGATTTCCTTATGTAGGTTTCCACAGTAAAACCACCTGTATTACAAAATACATCATATGCATGAACAACAGAAATTGATACCACAATAAACACTTCTTGTTGTTCATGAAGGTTTCGAACCATGACTGTTCTGAAGACTGGTTGGTGTGTGTCCCTAAGACCACAAAACGCAAAGTGAATGCACAGGGAATCAAAACTACCGAGAGTCACATGTAGCCAGATAATGCAGTCAGTAGCACAGATTCTACTGTCAAATGGATGCTGTGCTCTCTCTAAGTCACAATGATTCTGCCATAACTGGTCTCATCTGAAAACAGGAGGCAGTTTAACTACATACTATTAATAATAAAACCCCAATTTTCTCATGCCACTCTGTAATGACACCTTCAATATAAATACTAAAAAACAATGGGTTCAAGATGGAACCTTGTCTGCATTCAGCAATCATACTGGTGACACCCATTTATTCAGCCTTAAACTTCACACTGCACTTACAAGATGCTTTGGAAATCAAGTGTTTTGTGTGATATGGTATATTCGAGTGAAGTACTGTCAAATGTCCTTTCATAGTCTGTAGATAGGGCACAGGTTTCTGAGTATATATTATCTCTGTTTTTATATTAGACCTTGAAAAGTAAGGCAGTGTCAGTATTTATAAGTGGAATTAATTCGATACAAGTATACTGAGCAATGTCGTACGGTCTTCCTAGCACCATGTACACACAAACATGGACATGTCTGCATGAACTATGAGCTCTTTTATCAAATCACCAAACAAGACTTCCTATCTAAACAAATTAGTTGAGAAGGCAATGACATATTGTAGCAGAAGCCTTTAGAAGATTACACATACAAGCCACACACAGTTCTTATTCACAATAAAATCAATACAACAGAACCTAATTTAAAAAATAGATGTTTAACAGTAATGCATAACTTGGTATTTTAAAGGATCAATATGGCATAACATTCCTGTACATTAAATGTGATTTCATTATCAAGATTTTGAAATGAATTTGTTTAATTTGGATTATAAAAGCTTGTAAAGGGCCATATTTTAATATACGTATATTTAAACTTGTAGAACAATCTCTAATTTCCTATATCACAAGTATCACATTTTGATGAAGATGCTATACTACAGTTGCAACATGATGGAGTTAATAATCTAAACAAATGATAAGTGTATCCTCTGGTGTACAAAGATGGTATTTTAATACCACTGGAAGCCTGTACACAGTTCATAATGAGTATATTCATAGGTGTAGTGATTTGTTCAAATGAAATTATGAGAGTGACATTTGTTGTCAGTTTTTCTGAAAATCACTAGGCCTACTTTTGCACCCAAGCTATACTACAGACATTACATTTGCTATGTACTAGCATATTTCTGTAGTGGAGGTCATACTGCTACCATGGCACTTAGAGGACTACTCATTCCACATTTCATAGGTAAGAAAATCTGTCTTCACCTCTGTGCAACCAAAATCTAATGCCCTTGGATTGGTTGTGAATAAAGTTCAATCCAAATTAACGAGATAGTTCAGCAACACATATTATAAGAAACAAAAATTAAGAACCCAAATACCTTGATGTACTGGTCAGATGAATTAATAATAATAATTAGAGTGATGTATATAACTGGCTGTGAGCTTTTTTTAATTTGTCATTACTTACACATTGAGCCCCATTATCTGAGTCCCTGTTTCCCCTCATTTATAGGGCCAAATATTTAGCAACTATACACAAAAATTCTCTGAACTTCCACTGATCACATCTGTGGAACACACACTTAAAGAGGAGAAATGTTTTTAATCTTGTGTGCATCTGCCATTTTATCCAATTCTGCTCAAGATACAAGATCTTGTACACAATTTGTAAAAAGAACACACCAACCTAGTCCTCATCAACCCATATACACGTCATTTCTTGTGGTTGGAAACTACTATTTTACGGGGACTTTCTTCTAAGTGGCATTTTTATGGTCCCAGCTGACCCCACAACAAGGACTCCCTGCACCTAGAAAAAGAAGGAAAATGAGAAATACAATTCAACAGTTTCTCAGAAAATAAGTAATAAGTCCATACAGACCTCTTGTATATCTAAAGTAGTGGTTAAACTGTTGTTCATATTAGAAGACACTGTCCAGTTACACATTTTTTGGGACCACTGGTGCCTACACTTTTGAGATACACTATATTTTGTAGTGAAACAATACCCATTTGTCACAGTACTGTATTGCCCACAGCTTTCTTCTCCATCAAACAGTATTGTGTATATTTATTTCAACTTGATATCAAACACCTCTACCCCATATTTCATTTTCAGCTTTATAAAGCCATCCTCATTGCTTGGTCTTATATACTGTTTTGAATGCCACCTATGTATTATACCTGGCTGTTACATAGATATTTTACATACTATGTACAAACTGTTACCATGGCATGGCGTGTCCTCAGGTTGCAGATAGAGGAACGGCCTCCGATAAGGAGGGTAGCCGTGAATAAATTGAATAAGGAGTCACGGACATCCGACGAGGGGTGGTCCTCCAGCTTGAGAGTTGGGTGAAGTGCTAACAACCCCTCCCTGTAAAACACTTATGTTAAGAAACATGCACATGTGGGGTGCTTGCTCTGTTAACAGGTGGCAGACGCTTGTGAGTGCGGTAATGAACCTTCGGGTTCCATGAAATGCGGGGAATTTCTTGACTAGCTGCAAACCAGTTAGCTTCTCAAGAAGGACTATGCACCATGGAGTGAGTAAGTATGAACAAACTTGTAAATTTAAATTCATAAATTCATATCTTTCTATGCTGACTTCATGTCATTTGTTTCGGAAGTGCTAATAGTAGTACTGCCTATTAAATAAAAGCTACGAAATTCATATGATGTGATAATGGCAGACCACAAGGAATCAAAAAGAACTCTTGCTATGCACATTCCTTCATTCTCCCCAACTTCTTATGACACCAGTTTCAAATTGTTTACCAGTTACATACACAGTGTTTATCATTACACCAAGCATGGCAGCTGTGTGACAGAAAGCATGCATATGATGCTTGTGGTGCTCAGGACAATAAGAGAAACACATTATAGAAGACCCCAATACAGGTATTGCACTGAGGAAATACAGTATGTCTGAGGTCAGTGTGTGGTGACCGAAAAAAATGCAGTTTCTAGAAGCTGCTCACTGCATGTTCAGTTATGAGATACACAAATGCATATATCTGACAATTACCCTCATATGCATATATCTGACAATTACCCTCATAAGTCACTTACCAAGTACTACTGTTTGTATGCACAGAATTGTATCTGTATCTCTCTGAATTGTTCACGTTTTACAAGAATGACAGTTCTGTATGAACAGAAGTCCTACCATGCATTAATCGGTACAAAGTATCAGGAATGGATGAATAAATATACCATTTAATTTACATAAACAATGAATGTGAATCCATTACTGATACTCTGTCACAAACAAGCAGTCTTTATATTCTTTCAATGCAGCAAGCTGTATGAAAAAAAAAAAACAGCATGGTGAAGATGGAGGATGCTATACATCATGCTGTAAAAGAGGAAGGATGATCATGGCAGCTTGGTACACTTGTTCAAAATAAGAGCAGCTTTCATTACTGTCAACATTAGACTATACAGTTTTTCTGCATTGTTTTTATTTCTGGGTATAATTTGAGATATACGAGATATGTAACTGCATTCATCACAAGGTAGTTTTAACCACATTACATCTTTAATCCATGACAGCATCTTGGTCACTGACAACTTTTTATACTGCTCCCTGCAAATGACAGAACCAGGGCTCCAAAGCATCCACGTCATTGCCAGTTTCTGAAATTTCATGCTTTTGTGTGTCTACAGGTTTCCTTTATCACCTTGCTTTCCCTATCCTGGTTTTTCACAAGCACCAAAATTTGATCAGTCTTCAAATGATCAACTTGGGATGCTCATTTCTGCCATTTTATGATAAGCCAGTCAGTTCAGGTCCAGTATGTTTCTACACTATCCTATTGCAGCACTTCAGAAACAAAGATAATTACTAGCACATCCATATATTGGCAATATGTTTGAATATGTTTGGAATATTTGACATGGGAGGGCAAAGGATTAACCACCTAATTAATCAACTCCTTTGTATTCAACAAGTGGGTGATAGGTACTCAGCTCCTGAAGTGATGCTGTGGAGCCCAAAAGGTCACAACCTGCCACTTGCTGGCTCTTGAACCATTTCAGCCCTACACCCCATTGCTCTAAGATTATTTGATGTCTCATTCATACAGACTTCGATTATGGACCTGCCTCTTCTTCAGGAAAAGAGCTACACAGCTACACAGAACATTTAACTATGTGTGTGATTATAAGGCAACTCCACAATTTTCAGGTGGTGAATTAGTTAAAAAGTCCTCCTATTAAATTTGGGTGAGTGTATGGTATGAAACAGGAGACTGCTGGTTTTAACCTACTATTTGCTCTACTACCATGCTACACTTGATGCGTTTTCTTTTCCCATTAATATAAGGTGCTCCATGGTTCCACATTCCCCTATTTCATTCCAATGTTATGCCTACTGTAACAATAAAATCAGTATGACCCCCAGATACATTGGTAACTGACTACCAGACAGCACAGTATCATAACCCAGAATACTATTCAGTACTATTCTGTTGCTGTGCACACCAGTCTCATAAAATGATAGCACTTGTTCCATCACTATGTGCAGAAACAGTAAGGAATGTCACTGTCACTGAAATTAGGGAATGGAATGTCACAGATGTAGTGACAAATGTTTCATCTGATTGCTGTCTCAACTGCAGTTATTTACACATAAATGTCAGCGAGAAAGACAAGATGACAATAATGGAAGACATACATCTGGTCCTGTATGCAAGGAAATTGGGCATAAAGTAGTGGGTGGGAGGCCATGTGGAGAAACAGCCAGTTCCTTCAAGTGCAAGGCACAAAGGTCTTACAAGGGCAACAACAGAAGTACATGAACTGTTCAAAGGTCTTACAATGGCAACAACAGGTGTACATGAACTGTTCAAAGAAGGTCTTACAATGGCAACAACAGATGTACATGAACTGTTCAAAGAAGGTCTTACAATGGCAACAACAGATGTACATGAATTGTTCAAAGAAGGTCTTACAATGGCAACAAGAGATGTACATGAATTGTTCAAAAAAGGTCTTACAATGGCAACAACAGAAGTACATGAACTGTTCAAAGGTCTTACAATGGCAACAACAGATGTACATGAACTGTTCAAAGAAGGCCTTACAATGGCAACAACAGATGTACATGAACTGTTCAAAGAAGGTCTTACAATGGCAACAACAGATGTACATGAACTGTTCAAAGGTCTTACAATGGCAACAACAGATGCACACGAACTGTTCAAAGAAGGTCTTACAATGGCAACAATAGATGTACACAAACTGTTCAAAGAAGGTCTTACAATGGCAACAACAGATGTACATGAACTGTTCAAAGAAGGTCTTACAATGGCAACA
>Ga0123357_10008357_pt1 | contig 12924 bp, 11 predicted proteins | sample TergutEmb28metaG_FD_89873 | JGI IMG/M metagenome (GOLD analysis project Ga0123357, IMG submission 89873) | Embiratermes neotenicus P4 segment gut microbial communities from Petit-Saut dam, French Guiana - Emb289 P4 | ecosystem: Host-associated > Arthropoda: Insects > Digestive system > Gut ...
TAATCAATAAGTGAGTAACAGCTGTCAAAGTTTCAAACTTCTCTGGCCATTATCTCTGTAACCGTTCAACTTTGGATATAGGTGTTTTGGGTTATATCGGTATAGTTTAACATAAGGAACACTTTCCCGAAGTCTCGCACATTCCTCCTGGGACACCCTGTATATATATATATATATATACACACACACACACAACTGGAAACATTCACCATAGTTCATTATATTTTCCACTCTGACTTTTCATTAGTAATGTGTGATCTTTCCTCTGTCTACCATGGAGAAAGTAAGCGTGTGTGTGTGTGTGTGTGTGTTTGCATGCGTGGGCGCATGCACGAGTGTGCACATACGTGTGTGTTTATATATATATATATATATAAAGCTGTTGCTCTGAATGCTCTACATAATATGTATCTTGACAAATGCCTGTAATTGCAAAGATGGTTCAAATTGGTACGCACAAGGTAAAGCTGTCACACTACACATCCCATGAAAGCATACACACAGAGTGGAGGTATAACAGCACTCATTCTCAACCTAAGCACTAGGAGGTATATGCTCATCCTCACACCCCAGCCACTTTAACTAGAGGGACAGAATCCCCAGTACCAACTAAATGTGCCCCACAGTCAGTTTGTGCACTTTGCCAAAGAGATGATCTCTTGCCCTCACCAGGATTTTAAGCCCAAACCATCTAGCCCATGGCCTAGTCACTGAACTAACTATGCTATCCTAGCCCCAAAATAGTATGCAAACCGTCATTCACTGTAAGAACATAAAATCAAACCCAAGCTATCACGGGTGACAACAAAGGGCAATTTCATATGTAACACACATCACATTAAGTTTACTTCTGTGTTACTACAGTTCATAAAATTTTTAACATTCTCCATTTTGTATGCTAATTTCTAATCATGATGTTCTCTATACTTAAGAGCAGGTTTCATGTGGCTGTCACATTGTTTTGCAATCTACAAAAAGATTTGCTTAACATCATTTGGATCTTCATTTAAACATAAATGCACACAACACTCTAGGCCCTATATTATGGCAGTAGTGTTGTTTACACCTCACAACTTCATACAACCACCATATTTATATCACTGTGGTATTAGGTAATTGAAACATTCAGAAGTTATTTGCCTTCTACCATCATGGTACTCATATGTGAAAATCCAACTTGTTCTAAAAGACTGACTGTGGGAAGGGACAAATGTACAAATAAAAATGTATGACATTACCATAAGCCTATTTATCCTCACAACACATACAACTTTCTCACTTCACTAGAAAATGAGAGTTGCTCAGCTGGAAAAAAATTCTCTGCCTTTTACAGTACCCAAAAGTTCCTTACAACTTTATAAGAGTCCTCTTCCATTCTGCACAAAATAATTGTCCCATTTGAGATGCATACACAAATGTAACCTCACTTCCCACACACATATGGTCAATCAAATTACAAACATAAAGCCTGAAAATCCTCAATAACATACACTAAGTTCTCCATACTGCATCTTGTACATCTTCTCATGATAATTCTTCTCTCTTAACACCTGATGTATCGACTCATCAATACACTGAGGATGAAGGACCAAGCAAATTGCCAACAGATGATACATCTGCTCAGTCTGCTTGTTAATCTAAAATCAGACACATTAACAAATTTTTATTAATCTCCTATTAGCATTATAGTGTAACAGGAAACAAAGATGAATTCAAATGTGCATATAAACAGAACCATCTTTGATTTAATAAGATGCCTAAGACATTAAAAGTTGCCCCTCTCCATGCCAGGAATGCATATAGCGCATGGATACGTATACATTTATTTCTTCTTAACCTCAATACTAGAGAGAGATATGAGTGTTCATGCCATGGCTACTTTAGTACCAGAGAATGAACCCTGGAATGCACTGAAGAGGAGGCTGGGTGGCAAAGTAACAGAGGTTGCGTAAGGCACCAAAATACCAAGCAAAAATTAATCTTGTGTGTCATTACTAATATAGAAGGTTCATTAACTTCAATGAAATGACAAAAATCTTTGGTCTGTGTCACATTTCAGTATTTGCAACCATGAACCTAGTAACTCAACTCTTACCTGATCATTCTGGTAAGTGCGACTCTGAAAAAGCTGCTTGGTACGTTGGATGTACAACAAGATAGAACTGAATGTTCGGATTGCATCTGAATAGCGTCTCATCATCATGTACGCAAATCCAACATAATATGATGTTGATATCTGGCATGCTGGTACATGAGAATACTGACTCTGAAAAACCAAACTGTATATAACTTTATGAACTGAGTGACCAAATGTAGAAAAAATCTGAACTCTTGCAAGTCGTATTTTCACCGGCCAAAACAAGCCTTTGTTAACGGGTTTAGTTATGACCTCTAATGCAACACATACAGTGAAGTTTCTGAGAAAACAGTGAAAGAGAATGAAATAAAGAGAAATGCCAACTTGATTCAACTAGGTAATTCTACTGATGTATTCTTAGCTTGACACGTTTCGGGTACATACGCACATCATCAGGAGCATTAGATGTTGAGTTGCAGCGTACGGTTTTCTGCACCGAGTTTTTGGACGGGTGGTGGTCTTGAGAGCCGCTGCGTAGGTCATGTTTACGGTGTGGATGGCACCATCCGCACCATAAACATGACCTACGCAGCAGCTCTCAAGACCACCACCTGTCCAAAAACTCTGTGCAGAAAACCGTACGCTGCAGCTCAACATCTAATGCTCCTGATGATGTGCGTATGTACCCGAAACGTGTCGCACTAAGCATACATCAATAGAATTACCTAGATGAATCAAGCTGGCATTTAACTTTATTTCATGAGGAAGATGCACGGTCAAACAACCCTCAGGTGAAAGAGAATATATGGACCAAGACAGGAGAAGTAACAAGAGGACACAGAAAAATAGACAGTGACTATCATAATTTGAACTCTTCGCCAATTTCAGGGAAGATGAGATGGAAAAGACATGTCACACATGTGGGAGAGATGATAATTTAGCACATTATCAGTAAGAAAAGAAAAAAACAGAATCTGCCTACAATTGTAAAAGTTCCAATCATTTTAGCCAAAGCATGTAATTTTTTTAAATTCAAGACCACAACACATGTTATCACATGATTTAAACTGATTTATATCCTCTGGCACTGTCAGATTAATGCACTTTACTTCTATAAAGCAGTGTTCAAATTCCAGGTGCCACACAGACATGGCAACTAATATTTTTTACAGTGGCGCCTACTGTTTGTAGGTCTTCAGTATGGAAATTGCTTAATGTCACACTTCTAGCACCTACAATTTTCAGCTGGCTCCTTTATTTGTGGAAAATCTGTGAACACCCTACTTTAATGTATATTATTTACATATTGCATGTTACTAAGAAAACACATTTTTCCAGAAACCCTGAAGTCCTAATAACCCAAATTCACTGGTAAATACTTGTTTTGACAGGGCCAGAACCCTACACTATATTCATTGCACGATAAAAATATGATAATAGACAAATCACAACAAAATTCAATTACATTATGGAGATTGCAATCGAATATAAAAGCACCTGCCTTTGGCACTCTCCAATTTAAGGAGCCAAAGGGTCAGAATCCTTAGGCAGAAACAAATTATGGCTTTCTTGTATTACTATTATTTTCTATAATGAATAATAAAGCATGTAAGCTCAATAAGTAATACTTCTGGCTTGTATTCAGAAGGTTGCTGACTTGAATCTTGGCCAGGATATATAACACCCTGTCTGAATTTTTATGGCTTTCTTCAGTCCATCCAGGCATATGCTAGGGCATTACTTCAATTAGGCCAGCATCACTTCCTCATCTGTCACATTTCGTTACTCATAATCATGGCATCATTTGAACCCACAAAGTCTGATCAGAAGAATGACACTGTCATTAAATAAAAGGAACAGTACCAATAATAACATAGTAGTAGTAGTAGCAACAGAAAAGGTAAGGATGTCCTTGTCCAATACCAGGAAGACTTATAGGGGGGAGCAGAGGTATAGCTCCACTCATTCTTAACCTTGGCACTAGATGCAGATGAGTGGTCAACTTCATACTCCAGCCCTTGTACCCCTGGGGGAAAAAACACTAGTAGCCACTGAATATAAAGCACAGTGGGCCCCAGGGCCAGGGAAGTCCCTTGGCATGCCGGGATTTGAACCCCAGACTGTCCAGCCTGTAGCAAGTCACTACACTTATTATGCTGTCCTGGATCCTGTAGCAGTAGCATCGACAATAATCATACAGTAAACCTTTTAGAAATATGTGGGATGATAGATCCACACTCTAACTCACATTGTTTTCCCCGGATTTTAAGCATTCACAATCATCAAATCTTAGTGAAACAACCATCATTCCAATTGCTTCATCAAGTCACCACATTAATCGGTAACATCCTTACGATCTGATTCAAAAATCTATCATTGTGCAAACCTTATGCTCCAATGAATGGTATCAAGGGCTGTTCCCTCTCAAATATTAAGACAGCCATCGTATTGGTACTGTTAGAAAAGAACATAATGTCTCTAACAGTTGGCTGTTCATACAATACTTTAATGAATGAATCTATAATATTTATACCTGACTGAAGTAGTTAAGAGACCCATGCAGTTTGCCAACTGCAGGTTGAAAGAACATGGTGTAACCTAAAGCATGTGAAAAATCACCTGAAAAGGACATCCCCATCTCCTGAATTATGAATAAGAATACACAATGCAGTCATTAGGCCAACAAAAACACTGTACTGTAATACAGACCTTCTTGTTCAGTTCAATATTTTCCAAAACCTTTATGGCCTGATAGTAGTCACCAAGAAGGGAATGAAGTCTCAGAAGTCCCACCAGACTAAAGTAACCAAGCATCTTGTACAAAGAATGTCGCCCAAAATCTCCCGCAACAGAATCAGGATCACCGCCACTAGCATATACCTAAAACAAAACGACATACACATGTACAATGCGACAAATGAACCTCTTTCAACTAGTAAGAAGGTAAAAAGTATCAGTAATGATGTAAAAGTAACTTCTGTGCACACCATCAAGATAAAGAAGGAACATGGTGGTTATCTTCCTGTCACCATCAGCCCATGGATCCATAAAGTTATGAGCACCTGCACATAAGTGCCCTTACTCACAAGGCAAAAATTCTCCAGCATCCACAAAGAAATACATGTTCTATACTAAAGCTTATCTGGTCCCTCTGTATATCAAAAAGTTCATAGAAACTCACTTCCAGCTGACGCTTGATCTTCGACTTGTCAACCAAAGAGTGCAGAACGTTCAGAACACACAGTACATTCCACACCTTATTCTGACTATGGAGCTTCTCTAGTTCCTCTGGAGTTTTCTTCTGAACACGTGCACGAAACTGTGCAAAAGACTGAAACTGGTATACAAACTCATCTACCAGTTCCCACAACCACTGATCAGGTAACTCCAATGGAACAGGTTGATCAGCATCTAAATAAAATACAAAGTGACATGCTGTATGACTATACTACTAACAAGGCAATATTATTCAACAGATAACACATGAAGTAGAAATATGAGGGCTGTTCAATACAAGCAAAGTTGTCCCTGTGGTTAATGTAGCAACACACTGAAGGCACGCATTCTTAACTTGATACCAGATGGTGGTAAGTGGTTACCTTCAACCACTGGCGACTTTACCTCCATGGCAAGAGCTCCCAGTACCCACTTAAATTTTATGGAAGGCTGGGTAGTCCCCACAACCAATTCAAATTCTTTTGACAGGAATGTAAAAAAACTCCATGTCCCTACCAGCAATCAAACACCAATTCCTCAGTAATTAGCCCCATAGCATGGTCACTACACCAAATGCATTTTCCCAGATGCCGAAAGCTATACACTAAATACATATATTTCAGCAGGACTTTCACTCAGGGGGAACCACAATTTTCTGTGCAAGTAATATCAGCTCACTACTGAAACAATGGCATAAAGGTCTCACAAAAAAAAAAATATTTTAATTATATCAGAGTTTGACACATACACATATATACACACATACGAGTATATACATGCATACATAGTTATAAGGTCTCCATCCTTTAGAGAAATGGTGCCACTGTCCGTGAGTGACTGGAACCTGACATTCTGAGACAGCAAGGTGGAAGTCTAACCTTCAATGGTTAAAACATCCAACATATTACTATTTGACCATCGCTAGATAAGGTACTCAAGACAAAGCACCAAAAAATAGCCAAACTCAGACACCAGAGTGAATGTCTTAACTTGGCAACTTTACATTCACATTAGGAGTTTTTGCCAGAGGAAGCTGTTAACAAAAACCATTTATTGCAGAACAATTATCAAAATAAATACTGTAATAGCACATTTCAGTGTAAAACTTACTCAGTATATAGTTGAACAAGTCACAATAATTGAAGAATGAATTGAACCTTTGTTCCAAAGTTGGACAACCAGAGACACGAGCATAAATGTGACGGAAGTACAGTTCCTTATACAGGATTAAGAACACCTGCAAGTAAAATCACTAACATCAATCTCTTCTCTAAAACAAAGAGCTTGAAATTTTAAACTGAGGTAAGATGTTTAGGTTAACTTACTTGATCATTGTCCACCAAACGTGCAACATCTGCTTCATCAGGCCATGGTTTCTTCTCAAAATACTGTTCCGTAAACTTCGGAAACCTGAACAAAATGTTCATTAACACTATCAGACATTGCAATATCCTTGTGTTGCAACTGTGCCTCTTACTTTACAGGAAAAAAAAAAAACATTAACTGTAAAAACTTGAAAAATGTGTTGATCAAGAAAATACAACGCCCTAATAGAGCCAGTAAATGCCATTTACAATGTTCAGACTTACAAAGTTTACCTAATACAAGTAGTCACCATTTCCTTTGTAATGATCCCTTATATTTTAGCTATCAGCACCCTGGTCATACTACATGTGTACGTACCTTCTACATTCAACAAGTGTATGATAAAATCCCAATGTATATTCTTTCATACTTACGAGGTCTCATATAAATTCTGAATTTCAAATATCAAGCCCTCACTGATGCAATTTCGGAAGTATGTTAGGAATTTCTTCACCATCTCTGGAATATTATAGCTCTGCCGCTCATAATCTGAGTCTGCGTGAGGATCGCCTGAATGGGTATCGTAGTCCAATGCACCATTATATACATATTGATCATAGCCCTGTAATTTGAGGAAATACTATATCCAATTTGTTTAAAACACATGCTATGAGTTTGCTAGGTGTAAGTACTGTTATGGGGGGTCTGAGAGTTAAGATATGTGATTATAATGCTGCAAAATAATAACAGGAGGAGATCCAGAGAGAAATAAACCTGTAATAAATAATAATAATAATATTGAAGAACAAACAGCACCTCAATTATCTAGGTTGCTATTTCATACAAGTATGAAAAAGCAACTACTGTCAATATATCAAAATTTCTCCAGATAACAGGAATTATGAACAGAACTTCAAACCATCTCAAGTTCAAAAATACACTACCTTGAAAATATAAAGAGAACAAGATAATTCCAAGATAAAGTCAGTGGAAACGAACTTTATGAGAACAGCAAAATACACATAGCAGATTACAGAACCAATGAAGATATTTTATCAGAACTTAAAATTAACCCAGCTGTAATGAAAAATCAAAATTACAGAAATAAATGGGTATATCATGTTCAGCAAATGGACAGAGACACACTTCCACACTTAATTATGAACTACCAAAAAGCCAAAGATGAACCCTCAAAAGACTTCTCGACTGTTAATGGGATAGGAGCAGGTCATGAGGCCTAAAACACTGCAAGCTATATAATGATGATGATGACAACAACAACAACAACAACAACAGGCTAATACGCACCATTCCACATCAGTAAAACATACACAAAATAAAACAACCCTTAAACCAACAGCAAAAACTCATCACACATACCAATATCAAATAAAGAGGAAGACTGGCTATCCCAAATGAGGTTTTTCATGGTACCCTCCATCCCACAAAACTAAAAATTTCGGTAACTCCTAAAGTTATGCAATGACCACTTCCTTTCACGCCCTGTCCAGTTTACTAAGGGAAGGGGGAACTCAAAAGGATTCAATCTTAACACATCGCAATGTCGCAGGTAGCGCTCCTGCTTCCTAACCAAGAGATTCCAGGTACATGTATCAGCCACAACACTGGTTATCCAGAGGCTTCATGTCAGGCATAGGTATCTTTTTCAGAAGCGTCTATTTTCTAACAAAAAAAAAAAAGAGCGATAATTTAATCTTATTTACGTGCCTGCTGTACCATATGGCGAACTGTTGTGGCAAAAACAGTGAACCTTGCAGACATAGATATATCTAACGATCGGGGATACAAAAGAGTGTCTGCTGCTTTAACCAAAAATGTAATATACTAGAAAGCGCAATATATTGTGCCTAGCTTTGTAAAGTCTGCCCGAAAATGTAAATGTACGAACATTTAGTGCAGGAAAAGAAACCAAAACTTTCTGTGAAACACGTGTAAGTGGGCTAGCAATTTAAAGCAACTACATTCCCTCAGACTGCAATCCTATGTTAGTTTCTTCGTCAGCAGATTTTGAGTATACTCCGACCACTCAACATCTGTTTCGGAAGTCCGAATCACCAAACACATAAGCACACTGCCCGAACACACAAGCATCGACCTACGGATTGACATACCATTTCAGACCGTAAGCAAAATGTTTCGCAAACATGAACAAAAAGGAATGATCTACAAATTAATACTTAAAATTTGCACACATTTTATAAGTATTTTTATAACTAAAAGGTACAAACCTCCCCATAATCATCGTTAATATACGACATGCTCACAACATGAAAACCACCTCAACCACACAAAACTACACGAGTTAACATTGCACGAGGTATTAATCCGTGGTACAAGGTATTAATCTGTGGCCCCCTGAAGCAGAAAGAAAGGAAAATGGCTGGATTTTGTACGCTATGTCATCATCTGCACGTACAGATTGGTGATCACTGTAGAGTTGTCTGGGTATAGCATATACGTAAATAATCGCACACACTTGTTTATATCACTTGAATACAGGTATGTATGGGAAATAATTTCTAGTGAGAAGTCAGGTTTATCATTTTCGCGGGTTATTAACTTGCGCGCGCGTTTGTGTGTATGTGTGTGTTTGTAATTGTTTTTGTTGAGCATTGAGGGTTACATATTTACTGATCAATGAGATAACGTAGAAAGCGCAGGATTTTGTAATAGCAGTTTCAAACTGATTAAATAATCTCGACAGAAAATTGGGGAATGGAGTCTGTTGAACTGCGCAGATCGACAAGGTCGTGAAATATTAACACAGCAAACGAGGTCCTTAGCACAAGCGCAGGGTTATTCAACAGAATGTAAACGTCGTGTATTACGTAAAGTAAATATACTTACAGTGTGGAAGGTCATAGTGAAATGTTCGCAACTGACGTTTTAGGCCATCAAAGTGTGTACTGTGTTGTATTTTGATGGCGTAAAATACATGCTCACGTAATAATGGTTGACCAGTTACAAACACTTCACAGAATACAAGGCCTCAGGGAAACCCTTGCGAGAAAATGGGTAAATGTTTGTTAGTATACTTCAGAATTCGAAAGAAAACTCATAGAGTACTATATTTCATGCTTGTGTTGCATTTATGGTGTTGCTTGCATTTTCAGAAATTTGTATTGTTCATGATGTATAAACAGTAACAGTCGTCCATTTCTAAACATCTGATAATTGAGTTGGTGGTGGTACTTGCGGTGTACCTCCCCTATTCGTTGTTGTAATAGAAGCAAAATGTTGTTTGCAGTTATGTAAATACTGATGCTGTCTGGCTATGTATGATATTGTATGCTGTAGTTGGTATATTTGATTGTGTGGCATCTAACAGAGGATGATTGTTGAATGACAAACTGGAAAGGATTATGAAGAATCGTTTGTATCCTAATTGAGCTGCTGTGCTAGTATTTGCTTGGTGTGACTGAGGAAGGTCATGAAGAACCTGTGACATTAACTGTCATGTAACATTTGAGCCAAGCATTTTGTGGTATATGTTATGAGGATTACTGTTCATAAGGATAAGGCACAGGAAGAGTGGACAGAATCTATTTGCCTGTTGTCTCTACATACAGTTCTGCTGGTTGCAAAAGAGTCATATTAATAGAACTGCTCAAAGTTATGGTGTTTTGTCTGGTACATATCCATGGCACATATAAATTGTTGATCACATTGGTGGAAGCTTTGTTGCAGTATTTGGTAAAAATTTCTTGGTCATTTTTGGGTGTTCAAGTAATGGAATTATAGTTTTGTAAGAGGTTATTCCCAATGTTCTGGATGTGCAGTGTCCAACTTTCTTTTATCGCTGCTATGTAGAAGCGAAGTGTAATTACATGTTGCCAGAATGTGCTTTTGAATTTAAGCATTCGATGTGCACAGTTTATTTGAAACTTCAGACTCCATTTCATATGGGCAGAATGGTGAGTTAGACCGCTTCAACATCATATGTCCTCTTCTGAAACGCATACTGGTAGCAGATCATTTATGTCATGAAAGTAGCATGGCATAGACGAAGCTTCTGCAAAATTACAACACTGAAGTCTAATTGAATTTCTCTGAAGAACCCTCAGCAAATTGAGAACATCAAGAGGTATTAAATTAAACATCTCACATTCATGAGTCGATAATATGCTAATGTTATTGGGTGCAGACCAAGCAGTTATGCTGTAGACAATTGTTCAGTAGTTGCTCAATTCAGATCTCTGCCAGGAAGTGCATCCACTTCAACATCTCTGGTACTATATGTATCTGTAAAAGCTGTTGACAAACTAGCTTCATTATTATATATTATAATTGGTATCGTCATACACAACATATATAAAACCAGATGCTTAATTACAACTGGGTTATACTTGGCGACATTTTTCAGCCTTTAAACGGCTATCCTCAGGCCAACTTAGAACAGTGTTGTTAAGGTACAGTCAAAATTGTTATCCAGTGGGATCCCATTGTTTACCTTAAAACTTGGTACATTATGGAATTCTTAGTTATAAATAAGACATTTAAAACAGTATGGTAAAATTATAAATTTCCAAATGTTTTATTGTCTTATTTATAACAAAGAATTCCATAATGTACCAAGTTTTAATGTAAACAATGGGTTGCCATTGGATAACAATTTTGACCGTACCTTAACTACATTGTTCTGAGTTGGCCTGAGGATGGCCGTTTAAGGGCCGAAACATGTCACCAAGTATAACCCAGTTGTAATTAAGCATCTGGTTTTATATATGTTGTAATTGACAGTACTAATTATAATATATATTAATGATACACAATGGGATGGCCCCCTTCAAATTAGCTTCATTATTGCTTGAACACACAGCTGAGCCAAATTATTCTGTGAAGTAACATATTCTGTCATCTGTAGAGGAGTCATGGAAAATCTACTGGTATTGTAACACTTCTTATATGACCATTGTATCTGAACAGGAGGCCAGTCAGTTGGAACTGATTGTCATGACAAAAATAGTGTTACGTGTTCAGAAATGCCAATTGTGAGGAAAACAAGGCAACAGAAATTTAAGGATAATCAAATAAGAATTTCTGACAACATGAGTTGTAATGACAAGGGCAGTGTGTGTAATGATGGCAGTAGTGGAATTGATGACAGTAACAGCCTCTCACCTCTGTTATGCTATAGCAGAGGAAGAGGAACAGACAAAAGGATGACAGTTGTATGTGTAGCAAAAGGATGATTTTAATCCTGATTGTTATGCGAGTGAAAAGGACAGAAGTGAGCTAAATGCAGTCACTCATAAAATTGTTGGTATGATTGATCCTTTTTTGTAGTAATGAGACACCAGAAATGATATAAACTTCGTCTACAGACATATGACTAAGTATTACACTTGTGTTACCCAGAAAGAACCTCCATCTCCTGAGTCTTGTCTGCAGACATGGACAAACATGTGAGAATGAATTTCACACATTTCTGACAGTTTGCTTCTTGATGCAAGTGCACAGAAGACTAGTGACAAAAGAATGCCTACCCTACAACCTACTTTTGTGTTATCCTGTTCACTCTGAAGTCATATCTCATGGTTAATATTACATATTTAGGGCTGTGTGAAGTCACATACCATTGCAGCAAGATTTGCTGCTCCAGCAAGTCCTTGGTTTAATCCCATGGCTCCTGTTGTTACTGCTGATATGTAAACTGGTCATTCACTGACACTTGTTACCGATTTCTATAGTAAAACCAACCAGATGCACCAATGTCTCAAATTTATTTTATTTTGAGATAACTACATGTTTTGGACGGTCTTTCCGTCCATCATCAGGAGTTCGCGACTGTACATACAGCAACAGGCATATGTCAAACAGATACCTGTTGCTGTATGTACAGTCATGAACTCCTGATGATGGACGGAAAGACTGTCCGAAATGTAGAATTATCCCAAAATAAAATAAATTTGAGACATTGGTGAATCTGGTTGGTTTTACTGTAGAAATAATATTACGAAGCCCAGCCCTATGAACATCAAAGCTGTTACTGAGTTCATAGTAGCTTTTTTCCTTGTATTCTATGGATTAATGGAGCCTAAAAATATAACTGTTGGCATGTGGCAGTGTGTGCAGTTTTTTAAAAAGACCTCCTCATATTTAAACAGGTTGGGAACTGCTGCACTAGACACCGCACTCTATGGTATTATACGAGGGCGATTCAATAAGTAAGTTACAAATCGTGATTGAAAAGAATAGACTGGAGATAATGACATACAAACAACATTTATTTTTCAACATAATCTCCATACAAATTTAAACACTTGTCCCACCGTTTCACAAGTCCCTGGAAACCTGCAGCGTAA
>Ga0123357_10008358_pt1 | contig 12923 bp, 9 predicted proteins | sample TergutEmb28metaG_FD_89873 | JGI IMG/M metagenome (GOLD analysis project Ga0123357, IMG submission 89873) | Embiratermes neotenicus P4 segment gut microbial communities from Petit-Saut dam, French Guiana - Emb289 P4 | ecosystem: Host-associated > Arthropoda: Insects > Digestive system > Gut ...
CGTCCTAACTTTGATCACCCTAATGGTATCTGGCGAGGAGTACAATCGCAAAGTTATTATAATGCCACTTCCTGTGCTCAATGTTCTCTTAGAAAATAAACATTGTAAGGAATTCAACAAAAACATATTTTTTATAATAATCTGGAGGGTAAGACTAATGAAATAGTGTGTTTAGTCAGTGCTCTGTGGGTCAAAGATCCAAGTGCCATGTGACATGCAGTAAGTGGTGATGTGGTGATTTTGTGCTTTAATTGAAATTTATCTTTACCTCTTTAAGTATCACCGACTCCAAACCTATAAAGGCAACTTCTCTTTAAGTGACGACAGCCCAAAGGAAATATTCAAATGTTTCTCACGCGATCAAATTGTATGTTATAATAGTTTCTTCCCGTTAGAACAACATTACACTACGCGCCACGTAAAGTGACACAAGTGTCCTTTTTTAATAAACCCGCGAACACAACTAGATCTTGCAGAGCGACGCGTGTGTAACACATGTCTCGGCGTCCAGTGCACAAAACTAACTCGACGTTCGTTGATTGGTCACCTGACTTTTCCACCACCTTACCACCCTCCATAAGCGGATCGTCGTGGTGATAGAAATCCTAACACTGCTCCCACCCCCCATACATATAATGAAATATAGAATACAGTTGTGGTGGGAGAAGCAAAGAGGAAGTAAGGGACAGGCTTCCGGTGAGGTCACTGCTTTTCGCCAGGAAGGAAGGGAATATTGTAACTTTAACCTCGGAGTCTTTTGCTTGTTACCTCCGACCCCAAAATTACTGCTGATTTTCCTCTTGTCATTTAAACTTTGACCTAAGCATGCGCTCTACTGTCATTCGTCAAGAATAGCTAGACAGATACAACGTTACAATAACACACAGTTATGTATAAAAGGCTGATGACAGCGTAATGTGGGCATCGCCGGAGGGCAGACGAAACACACTCGATTTCTTGCGAACTTGTAATATTCCTCGCATTTTAACACAACTTCTCCGGGCCCATTTACTGCGGAATGTAATGTAATTTCTTTCTGCGTGATTATCAATTTATATTTCAATATATGCCTATAGACCCCATAACATGAATTACTACTTCCTACAGGGTATTCAACAAACAATTTCCGAAATTTTTCCTCAAAACTGGGACACGATGATTTATTATTATTATTATTATCATCATCATCATTATCATCATCATCTCCTTTATGCAGGGTATTTATACTTATATTCCTGAGACAAAATATGTCCCTAGGGAATACAGTTTTGCAGCTATTCTGTTGTTACTATTCATATTGCTTATACCGTTAGGTCCGGTGTTGAATCAATTGTACTTTCCGAAGTATTTGTGCAGTGCCCAATATGGCTATTTTCTGTAGTTCCTTGACTTCATGGTTTCCTGGTATTTCGCTCACGTATTTTCTTAATGACTTTGAAACAGTCCCAGTCGCTCCTTTTCTTACTGGCATCACCTTTGTTTTTACATTCCACATGCGCTGAATTTATATTTTAAGGTCTTTATATTTTAGAATCTTCTCGGCTTATTTTTTAATCACATTTATGTCTCGCGAGATTGCAACGTCTATTAACATACATGTTCCCTTTTCATTATCGCGGATTATGATGCCCGGTTTGTTGTTGGAGATGGTTCTGTTAGCTTGTACTTGTTGATTCCACAATATGGTTACCTTGCCTCCTTGACTTGTTTCTATTGCTTTTGAAACGTGTTCATATCAGTGTTTTACTTATTATTATTATTATTATTATTATTATTATTATTGCTGCTGCTGCAAAACATTGTCAAGAAGAGTCTGAACGTTCCTTACCACGTGAACAACAGCTCAATCTAGGATCCTATCCTCAGCTAGATGAATCCAGCCCACACCTCAACATACCATCTCTCTACGGTTCGTTTTGCTCTACCTACGCTTACATGCTCAAAATGGGAACTCTCATCTCCCCCCTCAGTGCTGTACGTTCCACTCATCCATCATTGTCGGCGTATTTAGAGCTCTCCTATCCTCTATTCTAATGCTTCAAAACCGTGGATCAATGCAATTTTCTTCTGGCACTCCTCTACTTGCTAACTTGTAATGCTGTTTGTTCTTGCTTGTATGCAGTCTTCAATGAATTACTTGTTTCGAAAAATCTTGTTCCTCCTATCTCCAATATCAAATCTAAAATGGATACAAAAATATAAGTGTGGCAAAAACAATGATATCCTTTGCATAATATACAGGGTGAGCATAAAGTCTTTCCCTGATTACAAACATTTATTACAAGAAAACTCCGTGGAATACAAAAATATTTTTTTTAACATTACTTAAGTTAGTTTCTGAAATTTTATGTCATGTGTTTATTGTAACATTTGGTTTTTGGATGCAAAATTTCCAAACAGGTGGATTTGGAGAGATGGTCCGACACCCTGGCCACCACGATCGCCGGATATCACACCCCTTGACTTCTTTTATGTGGGTATGTTAAGGACAAAGTGTTTTCAACACCAGTTCCAGATATTACAAATTTGAAGGCAAGAATAACAGACGCTTTTGCTACAATAACTGAAGACATGTTGCAGAACACGTGGAGTGAAATTGCTTATCGATTAGACGTTCTCCGTGCAACAAAAGGAGCACATGTTGAAGTGTACTAATATTTTGTAAAAAAACTTCTTGAGTTGCATTTAAAATATATATATATATATATATGTTTTTATTCCACGTACAGTATTTTTCTTGTAATAAATGTTTGTAATCAGGGAAAGACTTTATGCTCACCCTGTATTATATCTGTGGCAGTATAAATAGTGATTGAAGTGGGATAACTCATCCTGAGACCAGGCAGTCAAAACGGTGAACTCCAAAGTGTAAATTTGACGTATGTTTGCCCGTGCATCGTCGTATAAACGTAGAGAAGAAAACCAACTAGAAGTTACTAAATGGTTTATTGCACCTATAACCTGCTGGACATGTTTCGGGCACTTATATGCCCATCCTCAGGAGCTCGAGACTATACTTGTGTTATTACCGCATATGGTTTGTAATATTTTGGTTGCTGGTGGTCGGCGGTCAGGAGCAGTGCAGAAGGCTATGCGTCCGGGATGAGGGAAGCTGTCGGACAGCTTCCCTCATAGACTGTTGTAGCCTGTTTCACTGTCTAAGTATTTCTTAGTATTGAGGAAATTAGCGATAGCTTCTGACATGATAGTACGCTGACGGAATACAAAGCGAAACTAGGAGCTCAGGATACAAACCAGAAAACCTACAACCTTCGTATCGTAAACAGCGGAATCTCAGTTTTGAGCAATTAAGACATTTTATATATTTCTCTTATATGTCTTACATTACATATCTTTAGTCTGATGACGACCAATTAAAAAAGGTCGAAACATGTCGCTTTATCAAACGCTTAAAGAACTTAGTTGTGTCTACTTTCTCTTACATAACTATTAAATACCGGTGACTTGGTGGCGCCGTTGGTGGAGGCACTGCGCTACAAGCCGGAAGGTCGCGGGTTCAGTTCCCGATGGTGTCATTGGAATTTTTCACTGATATAATCCTTCCGACCGTACTATGGCCGTGGGGTTGACTCAGCCTCTAACAGAAATGAATACCAGGAATATTTCCTTGGGGATAAAGGTAGCCGCTGCGTAAGGCAGACAACCTTACCACCTTCATCTGCCGATTGTCTTGAAATCTTGGAGTATCAACCTCCTGTAACCCTCAGGGCTTGTCCAGGCCTATAATGGGATTGCTTTACCCTTTACCGGTGAATTTGCACAACATTACACTGTCTGGAAGAATTGTCTAAAAATGAAGACGAATATAAACTGGTCCACATAAAATAACTACGTTACTGAAAAAAGTAACATAAGTTAAAATTTTTTACCTTCTTAAAGAACAGTCGCAAAGCTGTCGCGATTTATATTCATATTCGAAAAGAACCCATTTCTGTCTTCTGCCTGATCTGACAGAATATTCTTATGCGATGTTCCTGAAACCGAATGAAACAGGCTTCAGAATTCTAAAATCAGCCAACCCCGTTGTGTGTTTATAAACAATAGGTGTAGGTATCCGTCAATAACACAACAATATCTAAAAAAGACGTTTAATAAAGGATGATAGTTACTACATGTTTCGGCTTATTGCGGCCGTCATCAGGTTTTCATCCGAAAGTATGGTGGTAGTGCTTTATAGGATTGGTATAGTTATGTCACGATGGTGAGATCTCATCATGTTATGTTTGTTATATGCTATTGTTAAGGGACACGGGGGGTCCAAGGGGGATGGGATCTGTGATGTGCCCTATCCTGGGGTGTACAGCTCAAGTACGTCTGCTCGGTGCTGTCCTATGTGGGTCTCCAGTTATTGTTTTTCCATTTCCGATGTCTACTGCTGGTGGGCTTTTGCTATGGGTTGTGCGTGCTCTCTGTCCTTTGTATCTGTGGTGATCTCTGTGTCCAGTCCGTTTTGTTGTGTGCGTGCACTTGTCTTCCATCTAGGGGGGAATGTGCGTTCTACTTCATTAGCGTCGTCTTTGGCGGTTCGGTGACCGGGGCCCAAATCTGTTTAGTAATTGTCGCTTGACACCGTGTTGGTAATTGTCACTTGGCATTGTGATATTTCACTGTTGGTTATATTGCTGTTGGTTATATATCCTAGTCTGATGTGGTACCTTGTGTGTCACTTGTATTCACTAGTTAACGTGTCGTATTTATGCAGGTTCGTCTAGTTCGTTCGGTGTTTATTGTGTGAGGCAGCGTAACTGAAATGTGTGCACTACGTGTGGGTAGTTAGGTCTGCGCCGGGGTGGTGGTCTCAGAATTTTCCTTCCAAACCATACTAAATTATCTTGCCACGTCACTTAAAAAAGGGCCATTTAATAACTTCATAAGTGAACAAGAACGCTTGGAATATTTCATTTTAATATTTAGGCACAGAATTATACTCCACGAAACAGCTTCCTGAAACTTCCAGCTCTGTTCACTAGCTTTCACAACTCGTTATTTAATTTTCGGTTTGGGGCTGGGCGACCGGATTTCGTTTTCCGGTAGCTGTAGGAACTTTTCCTGAAACCACTTTCTTCTGATCGACACCGAGGTCCGCCACACTTCTGATAACTAACCAATATTTACCGGGGACAATATGCCCTGAGACGAACCGGCCGGAACTTTAACGTAATAGCTCGTCTCAAATAAGTTTTGAGATTAACAATATATACAGTTCTCCTGCATTCCACCACACTCCATGAAGGGATGCGTGGTTCACTACAGGATCAGACTAATCTAGTCCACTCTCCAGAGCCACCCGTGAATTGGGGGTGGGCCGGTTTGTAGTAGGACAGGTTTTTCTCGCATCACTAATGCTTCATACTCGTCTAAGACAACGAATACAACAGTCCATATTATGCCAGGATCACCAATGAGACTCAGCTCAGCAGAGTTGATAATTGATCAAGGCGCGTTCATCTTTCTACGCTTATGTAGGAATATGAAGGTTCACTGCTGTTTTCAGAAGGGTCCGCCAAGGTGTTCTATCCTATGCCTGCCAAGAATAGAGCTAGCTAACTCCACGGAGCAGAGTCCTTTTTGAGAAGCTAACAGTTCCTCGGCTAGTCAAAAAATTGCACGCATTTTATGGAACCCAAAGATTCATTGTCGAATTCACAAGACCTCTCCTCCTGTCCCTGTCTTGAGCCAGATCATTCCAGTAATGCCCCCATCCCACTTCTAGAAGATCCATTTTACTACTATCCTCCCATCTAAGCTTAGATCTTCTAAGTGGTCTCGTCCCCTCAGGTTTCCCCACCAAAACCCTGTGTGTACCTCTCCCCTCTCCCGTGCGTGCTACATACCTCACCCATCTCATTCTTCTTGATTTGATAAACCGAATACTATTTGGTGACAGAGTAAAGATAGCTGATCGCTCTGGCTGCACGGTTTAAGGTGTGGGTCTGCAACCGCTCGCTTACTGCAATTGCGGGCTCGAGTCCCGCCGGGGGCATGGGTGTCTCTGTCTATCTCTTGTGAGTGCTGTGTGTTGTCAGGTAGAGGTCTCTGCGTTGGTCTGATCACTCGTCCGGAGGAGTCCTACCGAGTGTGGTGTGCCTGAGTGCGATCGTGAAGCCTCGATAATGAGGAGGCCCTGGCCCAATAGGGACTCTTGCACCATAATGAGCACATATCACAAAACGCCTCGTTATGTAGTGTTCTCCAATTCCTTGTTACCCCGTCCCTCTTAGACCCGAAAATCTTCCTCAGCACGCTAATTATCAAATACCCTCAACCTACGTTCCTCCCTCAGTGTGAGATCACAGCAAAAGATAAAGCCACAAAAGGGGTACAGGGACGTGGTATTATATCTGTACTCCTTCTTACATCGGTACAAGATCAAGGTCAGTAGTCACCTTCGCGTCCCGGTATGTGCCTTTCGGTAAAAATCCCCCTGTTATACTGGCTAGGAGGCTGGGTGGGCCCCAGGGCCGGAATGCGCACAGTAAAAAGGAGAAGACTTCTTCCAGCACTTGCGTTAGTGACTATAGTGACTGAGCTATGTGGGTTTCCTGAGTCACCACAGGGACTTGAACAAATTATATTGACGAAGTCCGTGATACCAAAATTAATATCGTAGAGCACTTGCGCTAACAGAGCTGTAGAGCAACGCTTGTGATGATATCTGTGGCTTTAATATATCGAAATGTCAAGTATCATGTAAGCTAATGACTGTGTGTGCATTGGCAGCCTATACGTAATACGAGCTTCGCGTGAAATGTACCACGGCCTCCCGATACTAATGAGTGTTTGTCAAGTATCGTAGTGCCCTGTGCCGCTGCGTCATAAATACTAAATTATAATAGAAAAATATCACAAAATCATCATTTATCTTGGCATACTGATAAACTGTATTATTTACTGAATTAAATAAAAGTGTCAGATGAGGTAAGGAACATGACAGCCAAGAAATAAGCCAGTACTGTGAGAGGGAGGGGTTATTTCGCATGTTGAACAAAATGCTCGAAAATCTATAACCTAATTCACTCCCGGATAGAGAAAAAAATGTAACTAAAGATGTCCTGAAACCGACATGTGATCAAGGCATATTCTCAAAGTTTGATTCATGATTATCACTGATTGCAAGGAACTTACGCAATAAATTTAGTCTCAACTCATTAACCTCCTACACCAAAAAACAGGGGTTCGGTTCGTATTTTCTTTTAATTAAATCATCTGCAGTGAATTTCATTCTGAGTACATGTATGTATGTATATATGTACGTATGTCCGTTTTAAAAAGTTGTTCTACGTTGTCCGACACCTAGACTCCACTGCTTCCCACCTGCCCACTGGCCTTCATTGAGGTTACTTTAGTTCATGGCCTTCCTTATACCTTCCACCCAGTTTTTCTTCGGTCTTCCTCGTGCTCTCTTTTGTTTCGGCATCCACTTGAATGCTATTTTGGGTAAACTTCCTTCTGCCATTCTTTGGACATGGCCGTACCATGTAAGTTGGTTCTGTTCATTTTCTGTTCAATTCTGAGTACATGAAACTTAAAAATGTGTATGCATGGATTACGTAAAACACTAAGACTTCTATTTTCAACTTAGCGTGCCTTTTCATGCATTTATACTTAGATCACCGCAGCATGAATTTCGCCTAATATATTCTGTAAACTCAATCCATACTTCACAGAAACAAGTTACGTCTCCACTGAAAAAAAGACTATCCAGTTGATGCTAGGCAGAGAATTAGTGCAGTATGCTGTAAGACCCCCCACCGCAAACAAACACAGAAGCTTAAACAGAATCTATAGGCAAAATACTGAGGATTTTTAAATCTAAGATAATTGCTGTATAATGTAGTAAACACTGCGCTCTGATGTGATTAAAACTGTAATATTATTTCCTAGTATTTCTTTCTACAGCCGATTGGAGTGGGTGCGCGTTCTAAGGAGTGGGTCTGCGGCCGCTCGCTTGCTAGGATTGCGGGCTCGAATCTCGCCGAGGGCACGAGTGTCTTTCTCTTATGAGTGTTGTGTGTTGTAAGGTAGAAGTCTCTGCGTTGGGTTGATCACTCTTCCAGGGAAGTCCTGACGAGTGTGTGGTGTCTAACTGAATGTGATCAGTAAGCCTCGACAGTGAGGAGACCCCAGTACACTACATGCTGTTATGCCATAAAAAAGTTTCTATACGGTTGTTTTTGCATTGGAACTCAAATTTAGGTGGTACTGAGATTGACTTGTGCTACAAAAGGAGAACTAATCCTAAGGCTATGCAAACATTCTTCCACCTTGTGCAAAGTGACTAGTGCGACAGGGCGTAATGGGCCGAATAATGGACCCAGCGCACTGTTCATTAGGAACCAACAACCATGAGATGTTCCGATTAGCTCTCCTCAAGCGATTAACCTAATATCCGGATTCTCCATTCACACGCTGTGAACTCAGCTATACCGGTGGCAGTGGGGAGCAGGTCTTCACTTAATGACAGCCACCGGCCTTACCAAGCAGAACAAAACGGGGATCCTACGGACATATACCCGCTCCTTCAGGGTGGGCGTCACAAAGAGGCGAGGAAAAGGGTAAATATTGAAAGGTATTTGCTCAGTATGAGATACATCTTAGGACCTTCAATACTAAGACGCGCCTGTGTTTTCAATAATAAGGCATTTGTTGATTAACCGAATAAATATCTCTTGCTCAATATAGCAACCTTAAATAGCAATTCAGTTAAATCTTTATTTGCTTGCTGACAGAACAGCCTAGTGATCAGTTAAAAAGCAGCACAAGTACAAGGTGACAAGGTGATAACAAACAAACCAAATCAATAAAAGACCAAACGAAAACCAGAGTAGAGTGGAGAATTGTAATGGAATTCCAATAGGTTCAAAGATAAAGCGAAGAACAAGGAAAATGTTGTAGGTGATTTTAATGAATACAACAGTACCCAAGATATTCACACGATGATAAGATAATAATAATAATAATAATAATAAGTCCAACTCAATTCAGTTGTAGCGTAAACGTTAATTTCAAAATCAGCAACAGTACACAAAATACACGTACAAGAATAGAATACAAAAAAGAATAAAACAAAAGACAAAGTGGTAATGTGTACGGTTAAGTTAAATCATGATGGGGATCATTATCATCATCATCGCCGCCATCTTCATCTGAGGCTTATGTAAAGGGAAGCTACTCGTATCTCTTCTGAATAATTGCCATACAAATACACCTTCCTCCGCATCATCTGAAACGAGCGTGGTGTGGTAGCCATAAGTCCTACAGTAAAGAATATTCCAGTGTCCGAAGTAACGACTAGATTTGTATTTGTTTATGGCTTATTTAACGAGAATATTAGCAGCTCAAAAATTATCTGTGTGATGCAAGAAACAGCCGGTCTGGTGTCAAGTTTTGAACTCAGAATCTGCCGAAAAGGAATCAGGATTGCTGCCCGTTCGACCGAGACATTTGGGCGCACTATGGCTCTGAAACGTAACAAAAGGATTAATTTTGTTCAGTTTAAAAAATCTCTCCCTGTCAGAAATTGGGGATTGCATATGTGACGTACCCAACAATACGGGTGTCTGTGTGCGGATACGTGCTGACTTCCTACTTTTTTAATAACCACCCTTCCTCCCTTGCAACTTATTCCGCTCCCTTTCCCCTGGTATGCTCGTCCATGCTTCAAACCTCATATCAACCCCATTCATAAGTCGAGATACATTTACAGACATCGCAGACCCATCGCTAGGGGGAGGTCAAGGTTTGGTGGTCCAAACTGTAAAAGGTTTGCACCTGCGCGTTTGCTGACGGACCGTGACAAACGCTGCTTCACAAAGCGGAACAGAAGGTGAAAGAGGGAAATGCAGATTAAATTTAAAAAAGAAGTAAATAAACGAACTGAAATTGATGAACTGCATTGTTTAGAAGGATAATGGGCGTTTGAATCCATAGTTACATTTCCCATGTTGTTCTGCTAGCTTAAATTCGTAACCGAAATGCCATATGGAACGGATTTCTTTCTGTTTTAGATTTAAAAGGACAGGTGGATTCTTTCGCCAAGTGCTTGCCCGCTTGCTTAGTAACAGGTGAGGTATTTTGGCAACAGTTGGTTTATGCTGATACACTAAAGTCGTTACTGGAAGGATGCTAATTAAAATAATTGTAATCCACTGGCTTCCTATGTGTTTTAAATGTGTAACAGAGTGTTCTGAAATTTAGACTAATGTGATGTCAGTAACATCGTCAGAGTCGTATTAAAATGGCGGTAGTTTGAGTTTGATAAACTTTTTAAGCACGTAAATTGAGAGTACTTTTCTCTAGATGTTCCCGATTTCGGGAAGAGCGTCGATTTATTTGAAAATTTCTTGGCTTCGCCCGTTTGTTCTTCTGATAACAGTACCGTCCAGATGAGTATGGAGCGTTGGTGTAATAAGACTGACGGGGGGAACCCGAAGCACACGAAGAAAAACCTGTTCCAGTACCACTTCGTACACCATAAATCCCGTACGGATTGATCCTGCATCGAACTCGATTCACCAAGGAAATGAAACATAAAATTAATCTGACCGATACTTATAATTACACTTTGTACGTTCCATGTCCGCGTATTAAAGAATGCTGTTTACTTGTTTGACAAACCAACAAAAGCACTTTTAAAAACATGTTCAAACACAGAGTATTATTCTTCACCAACATGTTTCGGTCACTCCTATGACCATCTTCAGTGTGTTTTATAACAAGAATACAATTAATTTACGATAATAGTGCAAAGTGCGTGATAAAGCTAATGAATGTTACGCTTAATTCTCTATGAAGAATCTCATGGTCATAAAGTATTTAAATTAAAAGTTTACAGTTGAAGAATAAAAGACCAACTTGATGTGTCACTTGCTATTTTATTTCACTTATTATGTGCTCAACATGTTTCGGACATTAATATATCCATCATCAGGAGCTTGCGATTGTTCTGTTGAATTACCACATTGGTCGTATTGTTCTTGGTTCGTTGTGTGTTGGAGTTTCGGTGTGGTTGGTTTGGAGAGGTATCCGGGTTGCAGGCTTCAGCCACGGATAACATTCCAACCCAACCACACCGAAACTCCAACACACATCGAACCAAGAACAATACGACCAATGTGGTAATTCAATGGAATAGTCGCAATTTCCTGATTATTGCTATATTAATGTACGAAACATGTTGAGCACATAAGAAGTGAAATAAAATAGCAAGTGACATGAAGTTGGTATTTTATTCTTCAACTATCACAATGATGCACGATCCAATAAACATAAAAGTTTACATTCTTGTTCAAATTTTAATATCTTCAATCTTCTAGATATCTTCAGACATTTCAGTAACTGGGGGTTATCTACAGACAATTTACTGTATGGGGCACTAACTGCGCATAATTGTACTTTAATACAGCCTGTTACTATGAGATCAGATTTAATTCTATCCCTGTCACTTGTACATACATTTCCATAACGTATCTAACAAAAATGTGACAGTTATCATCTCTGCCATGAATGCTACACGACCTACCCATTCAAACCTTCACATTCGGCAAACTACGTAATAATGGCAGTGTTTTATATATACGCCAATGGACGGGCCATTCACTAACCGTCAAGCATGGATAGGCCTGTTTCTTGAAATGCGGCACGCCATGCAGTATTACACATTTATATACCGGGGTGAAAGTGACATGAAAAGAAAAACAATTCGACCTTAATGACGTGACACTGATTGATTCTGAGAGGGTGGAGAGTGGTACAGAGGGTGAAGGGTCGATGGGAAATGAGACCAGGTGTGAAGCTTCGTTCGGGTATGTCAGAGGGTGGGGTATGTTTTTCTGTCCTGTGTCGCCAATAGATAGCTAATAGGTTCCTCTTCCTACCGGTGGTACTTCGATTCGAGTGAGAGGTTCTCTGAGGTCTGAGCTCTAGCATGAGTTCCGTTTACTTTTAAAACCCCAGGAATTACGGGAAAACTGATAAGAAATGTGTGCTTCACTTTAATCTGAAACGTTAAATACATTTCACTGTTATACTGTGTTGTGCGTCCTAAGTCACGTTACAGACGCGTGCAGAATCACATGTACTGTGCCCATTGCTCTCATTCGACCTCAGCCACTCCTGTTTTGCCTCCATAAATTTTAATGAACCAGCCAAATGTAAAGTGTTTGAATGTTCAGAGCTGTGACACGCGCACAGAGACAGAAATGCCGAAGTTGGTAAGTGGACGTCTGCATCTTCGTAAAGAATACTTTTAACCGAACGCACAATGTATGGTACAATTCCATAGCCACTGAATGGACTCTGATTAAATTTGTTATGGAACATCCATACTGTTAAGTGGAACAGCAATTCCCATTTTTTACTTTACCCTTCAAAACAAGTCATTTTCTCAGTAGTTTAATACCTTCGGTACCAAATCGTGTTATTTGACTTGAACCTCGCCCATTTTCCATCCTCCAAGCCAATTTCCACAACTTTCCAGTTTTGACATCTTCCACCAGTGTCGCCAATAGATAGCTAATAGGTTCCTCTTCCTACCGGCGGTACTTCGATTCGAGTGAGAAGTTCTCTGAGGTCCAAGCTCTAGCATTAGCTCAGTTTACTTTTAAAACCGCAGGAATTACGGGAAAACTGATAAGAATTTCCACCTTCACAAAAGTTTCGAAACACTTGATCTCTGTCCAACCTCTCTGTTTCTCCCATTGTGCTCCTCAACTTTGCTGCCGGTAGCATGCACATTGCCAAGTTCCTTGTTATGTTAACCCCCTCCGCCCCCAAACCCACTCCTTCCTCTTCCAGCAGGTAACTACAGTGCACATCCTCCTGCCACAGTGTGGCACAGTGCCTTTAGTGTTACACAGAAGCGCGCGCAAATAGGCGGAAGAAGTTCGAATTATTGGCGCGAG